>OHZG01000529.1_pt1 | contig 14309 bp, 9 predicted proteins | sample 1580431 | NCBI WGS metagenome assembly OHZG01 (sample SAMEA3882527, study PRJEB24775) | human gut metagenome | biome: human-associated habitat; feature: intestine environment; material: feces | place: Netherlands | collected 2009/2010 | reverse complement strand
AAAAAAAACCCCTGTGGGGGAATACATAAGGAGAACACCATGGAATTAAAGCTTGAAAACGGACGTCCCGCAGATACCACGGGCAGACTTGAAAAAGAGATACGTACTTATGATTTTCTTGATGCACTTCAGGTGCCTTATCAGAGAATTGACCATGAAACTCTGATGACCATTGAAGCTTGTAAAGATGTGGATAAAGTGCTTGATGCAGTAATCTGCAAAAACCTGTTTCTCTGCAACCGCCAGGAAACGAACTTCTATCTGCTGCTCCTGCCAGGCGACAAGAAGTTTAAGACAAAGGAAGTATCTTCCCAGCTTGGCGTTGCCAGACTTTCCTTCGGCAATGAAACTTATATGGAGAAATTCCTTGATATTACACCTGGTTCTGTCAGTATACTTGGACTTATGAACGATAAGGAAAATCATGTGCAGCTGCTTATTGATGAAGACCTCCTGAAGGAACCTTACATCGGCTGTCACCCTTGTATTAACACCTCCAGCCTGAAAATTAATATGAAAGATATGATGGAAAAAATTATTCCGGCTATGAAACATGAACCGATTTTTGTGAAATTGGGACAGGAAGAATAAAATTGCAATTAACTAATTTGTATGTTACCCTTTCTTCCATTATGCCCAAAATAAAACAGACAGATACACATTTCAATCATGTACCCGCCTGTCTCATTTTAGTCTTTATTCAATTTTTATTTGCTCTTCCGCTCCTTTACCAGTGCAAATACACTCTGAAGTACAATGAAGAAGCACAGCAGGATTGCTGTTACAATGTTGGACCAGGAGCTGATCAGTTTTCCATTGGTTTTAACCAAAGTAGAAATCGTACCATTGATCAATACACCAAACAAGGAACCAAGTACATTTCCTACACCACCGGTAAGAAGTGTACCACCGATGACTGCGGAGGAAATAGCGTCCATTTCAAGGCCGGTTGCCTGGGTGGTGGTACCTGCCATGGTATTCAGGCAGTAGCAGATTCCGCCGATGGAAGTAAGGAAACTGGAAAGAATATATGCCTTCATCTGTGTTTTCTTAACATCAAGTCCCATCAGGGTTGCAGACTGCTGATTGCCACCTACTGCGTAAATACTGCGGCCGAAGCGTGTGTATTTCAGCATCAGATAAATAGCAAGAACTACGATCAATGCAACTACAACAGTTACACGAAGGTATGGAAACTGCATGATTCCCTTTTTGTTCAGATACCCTCCAAATGGAAGGGAAATCTTAAAGCTGGAAAGAGTGGTAAAAATCTTGTCAGAAACAATACTTACCTGCTCTTTACAGATCACAGCTGTCATACCTCTGGCAAAGAACATTCCTGCCATAGTAACGATGAAAGGCTGGATTTCCAGGTAGGAAATACAGAAGCCCTGAACAATACCAAATATAATGCCAATTGCAAGGATCAGAAGCATAAGTACCGGGCTGGACCATCCCCACTGCTCAATTCCCACTGCCAGGATCATACAGTCCATAGCAACCAGGGAACCTACGGAAATATCAATACCGCCAGTAAGCATAACGCATGTCATACCAGCTGTGATGCAGATCAGACCTGCATTGTTGATCAGGATGTTCAGAAATGTCTGGAAACGGGTAAAGCCTTTGTCCGCATATACGATACATCCTGCAGCATACATTACAAAGAATAATACAATGGTGATCAGCAGCAACAGGTTATTGCTGTTTATTTTTTTCTTTTTCATGCCCGAGCTGCCTCCTTTCCTGATTTCTTTGTCAGCTTCTTAAAGAAGGCTTTGGCTGGCTCAGCCTGAATTACTACGATGATAATAACTACGATTGCCTTAAATACCGGTGCCTGTGCAGAAGAAACACCAAGTGCATACAGAGTTGTGGTAATCGCCTGGATGGTGTACGCTCCAATGATGGAACCTGCCAGGGAAAACTTACCGCCGCCAAGGCTGTTGCCACCAAGTGCTACAGAAAGAATTGCATCCAGCTCCATGTTCAGACCGATGTTATTGGTATCTGCTGAATAGATTCTGGAGGTTGCAACCATACCTGCAAGACCTGCACAAAGACCGCAGATTGCATAGCACATAAGGATGATCTTTGCGGAATTAAAGCCTGCGATACGGGAAGCTTTTTTGTTAATACCAACACTCTGGATGTAGGTTCCAAGTGCTGTGTAGCGAAGTACGATAGAAGCAATTGCCACACACACAGCAGCCACAATGATCGGTGTTGGAATGATTCCGCAGTAAGCGCCAAGCTTCTGGAAGGACGGAACACGAACATAAACGATCTGGCTGTTGCAAAGAAGAAGTCCCACTGCTCGGCCTGCTGACCATAGGATCAGGGTGGCGACCATAGGCTGAATATTCATATAGGCAACCAGAAATCCATTAAAAACGCCACAGATCAAAGTGACAAGAAGTCCGGCTCCAATGCCAACCAGCAGCGGATGCGCATATTCCTGCACATTTACATTTCCGTATCCTGCAAGGATCATACAGCAGACACCTGCGTAAAGACTCATTACGGAACCAACGGAAATATCAGTACCACCGGAAGCAGATACAACAAGTGTCATACCGATTGCCAGTATGGCGATTTCACTTCCACGGTTCAGGATGTCGATCAGACGTCCGTAAAGTACACCATTCTTAATGGAAATCATAAAGAAGGAAAGCGGTGCACTTCCTGTTGCAATATCATATACTACGTTGATCAGCATGACCAGGATCATACTGAAAACCGGAAGGAACAGACGTTTCTGCGCCAGTTTTTTGAAATTACCCATTACTGCTCACCTCCTGCGATTGCTTTCATTACGTTCATCTGATTCATATCTGCCTCATCAATCTCTCCAACCTTCTGACCGTCACGGAGAACTGCCATACGGTTGCAGGTACGGAGCATTTCCTCAATCTCAGAGGAAATGAAGATCAGACTCTTTCCTTCATCCGCAAGCTTCAGAACCAGCTTCTGGATCTCTGTCTTGGTACCGATATCGATGCCTCGAGTAGGCTCGTCCAGAATCAGGAAATCCGGGTTTGTTGCAAGCCATCTTGCAAGGATAACCTTCTGCTGGTTTCCACCGGAAAGCTGTTTGATCAAGGTCTCACGGCTTGCACATTTGATCTGGAGAAGATCAATATACTTGTCTGCAATCTCACACTGTTTTGCCATAGGGATCTTTTTCAGAATTCCCTGTTTTGCCTGAATTGCAAGGATGATATTTTCTCTTACGGACAAATCTGCAACAATTCCCTCTGCTTTACGGTCATCAGGAAGAAGTCCCATTCCAAGATGCATGGCATCAATAGGATTTTTCACCTTAACTTCCTTGCCTTTTACTTTCAAAGTACCAGTCTGGGCGCGGTCAGCACCGTAAATAGCACGTGCCAGTTCGCTTCGTCCGCTTCCAAGAAGTCCGGTAAGACCGATAACCTCTCCTTTGTGGATATCAAGGTCAAATGGTTTGATGGTTCCTGCGTGGCTTAAGCCACGGGCTTCGATTACCATCGGCTCTTTTCTCTTATCTCCTGTGCTCTCCGGTTTAATGGAAGCAAGATCGTCGAAATCTTTTCCCATCATAGCTGCTACCAGCTTCACTCTCGGAAGATCTGCGATCTCATACTCGCCAACCAGCTGACCATTTCGAAGAACGGTAATTCCGTCACATACTGCATAAACCTGTTCCAGGAAATGAGTAACAAATATGATTCCTACACCTTTCTCCTTCAGTCTGCGCATCATGGTAAAAAGCTTTTCTACTTCACGATCATCCAGTGAAGATGTGGGCTCATCCAGAATGAGCACCTTACAGTCCATATCTACAGCACGGGCAATTGCGATCATCTGCTGCAATGCCAGTGAATATTCTTCAAGATTACGTGTTACATCAACGTCAAGCTCCAGCTGTTTCATAAGGGCAGCTGCCTGACGGTTCATTGCCTTTCGGTTGACCGTTCCAAGCTTTGTCAGCGGCTCGCGGCCTATGTAAAGATTCTCTGCCACCGAAAGGTTTGGACAGAGGTTTACTTCCTGATATACAGTAGAAATGCCCTTCTTCTGGGCGTCCATGGTATCTTTATTTACGATGGGATGATCAAATCCTTCCAGATAAATCTCTCCAGCCTCAAATTTATTTACGCCGGTCAGGCACTTGATCAATGTGGATTTACCCGCGCCATTCTCTCCCATCAGCGCGCGGATTTCACCTTTTTTCAATGTCAGATCCACGCCTTCCAGTGCTTTTACACCTGGGAATGTCATGCAGATTCCCTGCATTTTCAATACTACTCCTGCCTCCAACGCGATTCCTCCCTTCCCGTTATCAACTTCATTTTTCATTCTCCTCGTTGCTCGCGAAAATTAAGGGGAAGAAAATCCGCCTTGGGACTTTCCTCCCCTATTTGTTCATCTTTATCGTTTTTCAGCTGCTTGCTGATAACCAATTTCGATGTTTACGGATTGTTTCACAGCTCTGCTGTTTTCACACTCTCCGATTGATTTTTCTGATTAGTAAGCACGTCCAGCCAGAACTTCATCAGTCATAGTTGTTGCATATTCGCTCTCGATTCCAGGTGCTACGAATGCCTGATCCTCAACAAGTGTTGTCTTCTCAAATTCTTCGCCTGCCTGCATTTTCTCGATTACGCCCTTAACAACTTCAGCCTGGATCGGGTTACACTCAACATCACAGTTGATCTTTCCATCTAATGTATACTGAAGTCCATCATGTGTTGCATCGAAGGAAATAAGAGTTACATCGCCATCAACACCATAGGTGATACCTGCTGCATCCATTGCATCCATTGCGCCGTATGCTTCGTTATCGTTCTGGCAGACAACTACATTGAACTGTCCCTCATAGGATTTGATGAAGGATTCCATAACTTCCTGACCACCAGCCTGTGTAAAATCACCGGACTGAGAATCAAGAATCTTCCAGTTATCATGCTCGCCAGCTACCTGATTGAATCCTTCTGTACGTCCAAGTGCTGCGGAAGCTCCTACGGAACCTTCGATTACAAGAATGTTAGCGTCTTTATCGCCAAGGTACTCAGCTAACCAGTTACCAGCTGTAATACCTTCGTTTGTTGTGTTTGTTCCAACCCATGCATCATATAAATCGTCGCTTGCTTCGATTTCACGGTCTGCGATGATTACAGGGATTCCAGCATCCTGTGCTTCCTGAAGGACGGTGTCCCAGCCAGCGGACTGGATCGGAGCGATTACGATGTAATCCATATCTTTACTAATGAATGTACGAACTGCTTCAAGCTGTGCAGCATTGTCATTGTCGCAGTCTACAAGATCAAGGCTGTATCCGGCATCTTCTGAGAAAACATCCTGATAGTTCTGGGTGTTTGCTGTACGCCAGTCTGATTCATGTCCAACCTGAGCGTATCCAACTGTTACCAGATCGTCAGCGTAAACCGGCATAGCCATCATGCTGAGTGTTGCTGCTGCGAGTGCCATAACTGCTAATTTCTTTTTCATAGTGATTATTCCTCTCTTTCTTTTAGAAAAAATACTTTTGCAGGTCGCGCCTGCCATTGGTTTCTCGTTCAACACTGATCCGTTTGCTGTCTTAGCTTTCCGTCCGTTCTTTGAATCCGTGTTCTTCTTGATGTCTATAATTTAGCGAAAATCAACATAAATTTCAATATTGTTTTCCCGTCTTTTGGTTGTTTCGTCAGTTCAAACAATACAAATTTGTTGGTTTTCATAGTGAAATACAGACAAATTTATATTATAATGAATTTCAGGCAGGAAAAGGGGTGATATTTTATGATTTCTCATTTAGAAAGTTTGTTTTCTTATGATTTTGTGAAAAATATTACACCTTTTTCTATGTTTTTCGATTTGGCAAACTGTCTAAGCTGGAAAAAAAAGGTTTGATCATTTGAAAAAAGGTATAATATTTTGGGTTTTAGAAGTGAAAAAGCAGAAGATTTATTGGGAAATCATAAATAATTCATGTGAAAATTTTATGAAATAACTATCCCAGCAAAATAAAAAAACCAGAGTGGCGCGACAGATTGCAGGAATGCTTTTTCAAACACGCTCTAACCTAAGAAAGAGGAACTAAAATATATGGCGATCAAATATAAATGGCTGGTTGAACAGCTAAGAGAAATCATTTCAGATTCTATTCAAAAGGGAATCAACAAGCTTCCCACCGAACAGGAGCTGGCTGTCAGATACCGTGTCAGCCGACAAACGGTCCGGGCTGCGCTGGCGGTTCTTGAAGATGAGCGGGAAATCCGCCGCATTAAAGGGAGCGGAGCTTACATTACCGGACTTTCCAGCCTGGAAGACCGGAATATAGTTGGAATTCTGATTCCCGATGAACAGCAATATGAATATCCTGCACTGATAAATGATATTCGTGTGGCGCTGGCTGCGGAGGGATTTTCCTGCAAGGTTTACCCCACTCACAATCATGTGGACCAGGAACGGCAAATCCTTCAGTTTCTTTTGAAAAGTCCGCTGCGGGCACTTATTGTGGAGCCTGTAAAAAGCGCCTTACCATCACCTAATACAGAGCTTTATCAAAGGCTGATACAAAGGGGAACTTCCATTTTGTTCCTGGAATGTGCTTATCCCCAGTTGTCTCAGATTCCAGTAATCTATGAAGATAATCTATATGGAGCTGGTCTTCTGGTGCAAAGTCTTGTGGAAAAAGGCCACTCTTCTATCGCCGGTATTTTCCAGATGGACGATCAGCGGGGACTTGAACGCTACCAGGGATTTCTGGATGCTATGCAAAATCAGGGGCTGACTGTACCAGACCGCAACATCTGCTGGTACACCACACAGGAACTGGATGATTTCCGTCAGAGCCGGGATATCAGCTTCCTGAAAAAATTTCTGGAACGGATCACCCCCGACTGCACTGCGTTTATTTGTGAGGATGACTTTATTGCATGGCTGTTATGGGAAGAGCTGTCGCTTGGACAGGAGAAAAGGATAGCAACTCATGCTCCTCTTTCATCCTCTCTTCAAAACACTGGATTCAAAGCTACTTCCACCGGTCATAGTTTCGAAACCACAATAGCACTAGCCGCCTTCAATACCAGCTACCTTACCACATCTGGTCTGCTCCGCGCCACAACACTGACCCATTCCGCACACCAGCCTGGTACTCTGGCCGCCCAAATGAGCATAAACAAATTAAAAGGACTCCCTGTCTCTTCGCAGGAAGTCCCATGGCAGTTATCACTGCCGAAATCACATAATTAATTTTGAATATCATGCAGTCCCCTTACTCCGATATTCCCTTGGGCTGCACCCGGATTTTTTCTTAAACACATAACTGAAATAATGGGGATCCTTATATCCCACCTCCTGTGCGATCTCTCCGGACGACTTGTCCGTCTCGCGCAGGAGTTTTTTCGCTCTGTCAACACGTTTGCAGGTAATATACTCTACAAACGTCTTCTGCATATTCTGGCTGAAAATTGCGCTTAAATAGTTGGCACTCATATTCACCGCATCCGCTACTTCATTCAGGGAAATGGTCTCTTTATAGTAATTCTCATCAATATAATCCAGCACTTTCCTCATGGCGCTGTTGCCCTGAGACTCATTCTTCTCATCCCTGATATCAATGGCACTCTGAAGAATGTCCACACAATACCCTGCCACCTGCGATGCCTTGATACTGGTATCCTGATATTTTCCCTCGATCCGTTCTGTATAACCCTCTTTTTCCACACCAATGGATTCCAGATACATAATAGTTGTAAACCGAATATGAAGCACCACATAATCCCGGAACATTCTGGACTCCAGTGCCTTACTCATTCCACCCAGATATCCCTGAACGAACTCCTGGATCTCACTGCTGCTTCCTTTTGTGAGAAAATCCTTGATGATCTCAGGATTCAGCTGTGAAGAATCCACTGCTGCCAGCCGGTTCTCCCCCTGCGAGTTTACATAACTTTCCAAAGTTTCTTCTGTAAGCACATGAAGCCCCGGCACCATAAAACGATATGCAAAATAATGATTCACGCTCTGATAACACTGGGAAAGCAGGCTCAATCTCTCCACAGGTTTTCCTACCGCCACATACCAGTCCATCTGCTCTTCCCCTTCGCAGGTCCGCTTCACATACTCCACGCAATTATCTGTCAGCTCCGGAAGCCGGGACAATTCCCCCTTTACCAGAACTCCGTAGCTGTTTACATTCCAGCGGAAAAGCAGATACTGGGGATATCGGAGAAAATAATGAAGCACTTCATCCTGTTTCCGAAGAAAACCTGCCATCTTGTCCTTATTTTTCTCCTGTAAATACAGGAAAAGCAGATTATATCCTGCTGCCGTAATTTCTATAGACTGACGCTCTGCCTCATCATAAATCTCCTTAACCGACAGCTCCCCCTCCAGAATTTTTTCCATAAAACGCCGTCTGGAAAACTGCTCATACTCCTGGATCTCATTCTGAAACTGGGTGCGGTAGTCCTCCTGCTCCTGATCCTGCTCGATCTTATCTTTCAGTTCAAGAAGTACATTTTTCAGCTTCATTCTGGTAACCGGCTTCAGCAGATACTGGTCAACACCAACTTCAATTGCCTGTCTTGCATATTCAAAATCATCATAACCACTGATAATAATAATCTTCATCCGCGGAAATTCTTTGCTCACAATTTTACTTAAGGAAAGCCCATCCATAAAAGGCATTTTAATATCCGTGATCAATACATCCGGCTTCGTCTTACGGATCAGGGGCAAAGCCATTTCCCCGTCTGCTGCTTCTCCTACAAAACGGTATCCGAACTGATCCCAGGGAATCCTGTCTCTGAGCCCTTCGCGGATCACCGTCTCATCTTCAACCAGAAATACCTTCCGTAACATTTTCTTCCTCCCTAACGTTCTCCTGGGTATACACCCGCTCCGGAACATAATATGCTTTCTCTATTTCTTTGCCAGCTTCCATATCCTGAATGATCTGCTCCACGTATTTTCCCTGGTCAGGATTACACTGGACATCAATGTTGATCTCCCCGTTTCTCACCAGCTCCACGCCGGCATCCACCGCATCAAAGGAAATTACCGTAATATCGCCGTCCACTCCTGCAGTTTTTCCTGCTTCTCTGATGGCTTCAAGAGCACCAAAAGTCATGTCATCGTTCTGTGAAACCACCACATCTATGTCCTCATACTGATCCAGAAGCCTTGCCATCTCTTCTTTTCCTTTTGCTGTGGTAAATTCTCCGTCTACCTGCTGCAAAATGTTCCAATTGTGCTGCACCTTTGCCACTTCATTGAACCCACGGGTTCTGCCGATGGTAGCGGAGGCACCTTTGGTTCCTTTCAGCACTACAATGTTAATTCCGTCATCTTCCCTGCCCTGCTTTTTCATGTAATCCTCAAGCCAGTAACCGGCATCCTGTCCTTCGCGGACAAAATCGGAACCAACCCAGGAAGCATAGAGGGAGTCATCATCCACAGAAACCTTACGGTCTATGAGAATTACCGGAATCCCGGCATCCTTCGCCTCCTGAAGCACAGTGTCCCAGCCAGATTCCTCAATAGGAGAAAGTACGATATAATCCACCTGCTGGGAAATAAAGCTTCGGATGGCCTTAATCTGATTGGCCTGTTTCTGTCTGGCATTGTCAAAAATCAGCATGTAGCCGTTTGCCCTGGTGAAAGCGTCCTGAATGGACTGAGTGTGGGCACTTCGCCATACAGATTCGCTTCCCACCTGGGAAACACCTACTACGATCAGATTGTCGTCCTCCGCAGGAGTTTCCTGCACTTTACTGCTGCTCAAAGGACTTCCCAGAAGAACCAGTGCCACAAGCACAAACACAACCGGTGCCACAGCCCAGATGTTTTTTCTTATAAACTGTCTCATACGCCTGTCTCCTCCTGCTGTGGCCGTCCACCCTCAATTATCTTATTGGCATTCTGCTGTTTCGGATTACTTTTTATTTTTTTATTTGCGTCAAAATTCACGCTGTTGCCGCCTTCAGCCACTTTTGCTGTATCATTCCCTGTTTTCTCAACCGGAGCTTCCAGAATAGCCGGAATTACAATCTCCACTGTAGTTCCCTTACCCTTCTGTGACTGGATCTTCATTCCATACTCCGGTCCGAAATACATGTGGATACGCTCATTTACATTTGCCAGACCAAACCCCTTCTCCGTCTCCTGGCAGGGCTTCTCAATCTGCTGACGAAGCTGTTCAAGCTCTTCCTCATCCATGCCCACACCATCATCCCGGACAGTCAGACGGATAATATCTCCCTCTTTCTCCCCATGAATGTGAATACATCCCTTAGCACGCTTATACTTAATGCCATGATAAAGCGCATTCTCCACTACCGGTTGAAGAGTCAGCTTCAGAATCTGATATTTATAAATTACCTGATCCAGCTGAATGTCATATTCCAGAATATCCCGGTAACGCATTTCCTGGATCTGGAGATAACTGCTGATATGCTTCTCTTCTTCCTTAATGGAGATAAATTCCTTCCCTTTGCTTAGGATCTCACGGAAAAAGTCTGACAGGGTAACAACCATGGTCACCGCTTCGTCCGGCTCATTGGACTCGATCAGCCACACAATGGTGTCCAGCGTATTATAAAGAAAATGAGGCTGGATCTGCTCCTGAAGAAGGCGCAGATCTGCTTTTCGCATTTTCCGCTCGTCTTCCTTCACCTTATCGATCAGAGACTGCATGCTTCCTGCCATTTTGTTAAAGCTCACTGCAAGCTCAGCCACCTCATCCTCGGAATCCGCCTGGGCTCTGGCATTAAAATCACCCTGAGCGATTTTCTCCGTAGCCTGGTTCAGCTGACTGATAGGCTGTATAATACCGGAAACGATCATCACCGCGCTGACTGCAACCACAATGATCAGCACGCCGATCAGCACACTGCACACCACCATAAACCGCCTGATCTGATCCTGCAGGGTATCCGTGACCTTGTCCATATAACGTGTCTGATAATAAATATAATACTGAATATCGTCCTGGATTAATTCTGTCAGAATGTAAATATTGTTGTCCAGCTTCTCAATATTCTCATTATATCTGCCACCGGCAGAAATGCTGTCCACAATATCGTCCACCCTTTTTTCCAGGGTATCGATATTGCGAAGAAGGCTCTCCAGCCACAGCTTGCTCTCAGATTCTGTGGTAATGGCTGTCAGTCTGGTAAACTCGCTGCGTAATTCATCTATTAAAGTATATGGATTCTTAAGACTTTTGTCTGTTTCGATGGTATCCAGAGTGACGTAGCCAACAACCAGCTTATACAGGCTCTCGTCCATCTCTTCTTTGAAATTCAGATTGTAATTGTTCGCTACAGTCATGTTGCTTACGATCTCATCGTAGGTATTGCTGTAGCTTGCCATCGAGGCAAGAAGATACATCACAAGAAGAATAAACGGCAGTGTTACCACTGCCGCCAGTGTAAGAATTTTCTTTTTCATAAAGTAAAACTTACCCCCACTCCCGCAGGTCCCCCGACCTGCAAATGCTCCTGTTCACGCTCTTTACCAAAAACACTTCGCCGAACAATACCGCAATATAATACATTATAATAATCCATGCCTACTGCACCGTCTCGATCATCTTCCCCACATAAGAATTCTGCACAAGCATAGGCTGTTCTGCTGCTCTCTTCATTTCCACCTGGATATTGCCTTGAATATCCTGCAAACACTCCAGAAGCAGCGGATTGAAGGTTCCGCACTCACCAGCCAGAATCATCTCCATAGCCTTCTCATGGGAAAATGCTTTCTTATATACGCGCTCACTTGTCAGTGCATCATATACATCTGCAACAGAAACCACCTGAGCTGCAATCGGAATTTCTTCCCCCTTCAGACCATCCGGATAGCCCTTGCCGTCATAGCGCTCGTGGTGCCATCTGCAGATCTGGTAAGCCACCTTCACAAGCTCCTCATCCTGATATACCCCAAGACTCTTCAGCATGGAAGCACCGATCAGGGTATGCTTTTTCATTTCCTCAAACTCTTCATTTGTCAGTCTGCCTGGTTTATTCAAAATCTTCTCGTCGATTCCCACTTTACCAATATCGTGAAGGGCAGATGCAATTGTGATCATGTACTGGTCAGACCATTTCAGATCATATTTGTCTGTTTTCTGCATCAGTCTGTCCAGCAGAAATCCGGTCAACATCTTTATGTGCTGAACGTGCTGACCACTCTCTCCATTACGAAATTCTACGATATGGCTGAGAATATCTATCAAAATTTGACTATTTTTTTCTTTTTCGCGAATTTGATCCGTTACAAGTGTGATTAGGCGCCTCTGTTTTGCGTATAATTTAATAGTATTATATACACGCCGGTAAACAACCTTGGCATCAAACGGGCGGCTGATATAGTCTGAAACTCCCATTTCATACGCCCGGCGTATATATGATTCTGTCTCCTCACTGGAGATCATGATGACCGGAATGTCCTCAATCCAATGGTTCCGGTTCATCTCCTCAAGAACTGCAAAGCCGTCCATGCCAGGCATTACAATATCAAGCAACACCAGTGAGATTCCTGCACCATACTCCCGAAGCACGGAGAGACATTCCTCCCCATTGCTTACTTCCATAGTCTTAAAATCATGGTGCAGAATCTCCGCAAGAATATCACGGTTCAGCTCAGCATCATCCACGATCAGAATCTGCTGTTTCAGCTCATCACGATTAACCTCTGCGCCATCTGCATTTCCAGCTTTTATCTCATTAGACTCGGTTACCACCAGGTTCTTACGGGTTTTCGCCTGGTACATAAAGCGGTCAGCTCTTCCTACCACACTTCCGATCGTTTCATCTGCCCCGGCAATTGTTCCTCCAATACTCACAGAAAGCTGAATTCCTGCATATCCCGGCACCGCAGCCAGATGAATCTTATCATGGATTTCCTGCAGTCTTCCGGCAAATTTCACTTCTGTTACTCCGGGAAGCACCAGAAGAAACTCATCCCCTCCATAGCGGATCAGAATATCATCCTTACGGATATGCTTGCATATGGTTTCTGCAACAACAGTCAGTGCCATATCCCCGGCATTATGTCCATATGTGTCGTTATAAAGCTTAAAATCGTCCAGATCGATCATGGCAATTCCAGCCGGTCCCATCTGGGACTTCAATTCTTCTTCATAATAACGTCTGTTGTATGCCTTCGTAAGAACATCCTGATACAGTCTCTCGTTATATCCAGTAAGGCTGCTGATCAGGCGCTCATGATCTTTCCGGTCGATCAGGCTGCTTTTGTCCATTTTCTTCAAAAGCTCCATTACATAAGGATTACCGTCAATTTCCAGATATTTAGCCATGATCTGATAAATGTCATCTCCAATAAATTCCAGCTTGCACAGCTCTGCCTTCCGTAAAAAGGCTTCCATTGCCACACAGCCCTGGCAAAAATGTCCTATGCACAAATCTGCTTTTTTTGTCTGTCCGCCCTCTGCTGCCAACAGACCTTCTGCATTCAATTTCTCCAGTTTTTCCTGGTCAAGAAGCCTTACAAAGTTAAAAACCCTACGGTAACAGACCATCTCGTATTCTGCCTGCTCCATGGTGATTTTGTAATCTGATACCATACTTTATCCATCCTTCTTCGTTGTAAAGCATATTTGGACAATAAGCTTTCTCAACTCTTCCTCTGTATATGCAATATAATCTGGTTTTTCCATACCTTCCGGAACCGTATAACGGTGATGGTTCATCCAGATGGTCTTCCATCCGGCATTTTTTGCACCTGCAATGTCATTCTCCAGAGAATCCCCGATCATAAAAGTATTCTCCGGCTTCATTCCCCATTTTTCTTCTGCCATGCGGAAGATCTTCACATCCGGCTTGACCACGCCCACACCTGCAGACACGATCAGCTGATCCTCTGTAAACCATTTATCAAGTCCCAGTGTGTGGAACTTCTGAACCTGATGGGAAAAAGGTCCGTTGGTGATCACGCCCATTTTCACTCCGGCAGCTTCGCATTCGTCCAGCAGTTGTGTCATTACCCCTGAAACATGAAGATGGGACTGATTCTCTTTATATCTCTTCTGGAAGAGCTCTGCCTGCTCTCTGGTAAAGGGAATTCCCAGGTCTTTCATAGTATTTTCAATTCTGTAAATCCGGGATTCATGAATGGAAACCTGTCCACTCTCGCTGAACAGAAACATTTCAGCGCTTCTTTTCCCGAAAATCCGGTAAAACAGCTCCGGATCCGGAAGCTTCCTGCCCAGACTGAACTCACAGGCTGTAAGCAACGGCTCCATCTGGCTATATAAGGTATCATCTATATCGAAAACCAGAAATCTTTCTTTGTTCATT
>OHZG01000528.1_pt1 | contig 14334 bp, 16 predicted proteins | sample 1580431 | NCBI WGS metagenome assembly OHZG01 (sample SAMEA3882527, study PRJEB24775) | human gut metagenome | biome: human-associated habitat; feature: intestine environment; material: feces | place: Netherlands | collected 2009/2010 | reverse complement strand
CCAATGCATTCAACGATTCTTTTCTTATACGCTGTGATTCTTTGTTGATGAAGACATATGCACGGTTTTCTTCAATTGCCTCAGGAGAAATATCTACACAATCCCAGGTAAGACCAAGCAGCTCACCAAGTCGCAGGGAACATGAGAAAGATAGATTAATTGCAAGCTTTAATCGTTCATCTTCACAGACACTGAACGCATACACTCTATGATTACTGAAACTTTATTTCTTTTCATCAAGCAAAATAACACCTTGCGCCGGATTTTTATCAATTGCACCAACTATCTCATGTGGAACATATGGCTCTTCAAGATATGCAAGGTCTTCGGCAGTTAATTTAATGTCAAATGCTCCGGCTGAATCATCCAGATACTGCGTTTTGGTTGCCCCAATAATAGGCGATAGAATTCCCTTTGCCCACTGCCATGCAATGGCTATCTGGGACATTTTGCAGTTATACTTTTCGGCAAGCTCCGCTACACGTTTAACTATCTGCATGTCTTCCGCTTCAGTCTTATCATATTTTCCCATGGCAACCCTATCCGTGGTTCCACGAAGAGACTCTGATCTCCACTGTGGTCTTGCCAGATGTCCGGCTGCAAGAGGGCTATACGGCATTAACGAAACTTTCATTTGCTTACAAATTGGTAGCAATTCTCTCTCATCCTCTCTGTAAAGCAAATTATAATGATTCTCCATCGCAGAAAATGGTGTCCATCCATTGTCTCTTGCGGCTAACTGCATATTATAAAACTGATATCCATACATGGCAGATGCACCAAGTGCCCTGACCTTTCCTGCTTTTACCAGATCGTGCAGTGCTTCCATAGTTTCTTCAATTGGTGTATCATAGTCAAATCTATGGATGATATATAAATCAAGATAGTCGGTTCCAAGACGTGACAGAGTTCCATCTATTTCCCTCATGATTGCCTGTTTTGATAAACGACCTTCATTAAAATATACCTTGGATGCAATCACAACCTGATTTCTCGCTACATTTTTCTTCAATGCTTTACCTAAATATTCCTCACTTGTTCCTGCTGAATATCCATTTGCTGTATCAAAAAAGTTATATCCCAAATCAAGTGCATGCTTGATAACATTCTCACTTTCAGCTTCATCCAACGTCCAGTCATGCATGGTTCCAGCTTTCCCAAAACTCATGCAGCCCACACATAATTTTGACACTTCTATATCTGTATTTCCGAGTTTACCGTATTCCATAGTGCTCTCCTTATCTTAATCCAGCGTACTCTTTCTCCGATACCGCCTCACACCACTCATTGGAACAATCCACTCCCGGCACCTCAATTGCCAGATGGGAAAACCATTCATCCGGAGCGGCCCCATGCCAGTGCTTTACATCTACCGGAATGTTAATACAGTCACCCGGTTTCATTTCTACCGCATCCCTGCCTTCTTCCTGATAAAACCCTCGGCCGGCTACACATACTAAGATCTGCCCGCCACCGCTTTTTGCATGATGAATATGCCAATTATTCCTGCATCCGGGTTCAAATGTCACGTTGAAAATGCCAACCTGAGAAGTGGAAATCGGTGCAAGAAAACTTCTGCCAGAAAAATACTGTGCAAAGCCATCATTTGGTGCACCAATTGGAAATACCATCTCTTTTGCATGCGCCCGCATCGCTTCCTCTTCGTATGGCAAATCTCCTTCGCCTGTTTCCCACACTTCCTTTGCAAGATTGAAAACAGCCCATGCTTTTGGCCAACCTGCATAGAATGCGGCATGTGTGATCACTGCAGCAATCTCTTTTTGTGTCACACCATGATTTTTTGCATTTTGAAGATGATATTTTAAAGAAGAATCCGTAATTCCGGAAGCCATCAGAGCAACCACTGTAATAATGCTTCTTGTTTTTACGTCGATGTCCTGGTTATTCCAGTTTTCGCCGAAAAGTACATCATCGTTAAAATGTGCAAATTCCGGTGCGAATTCACCAAGTGTATTTCTTCCTGCTGTCTGTACTATTTTTCCCATTTTCTGTATACCTCCATAGCACTGTTATTTATAAAGATTTTACCCACTCACTGATTTCCTGTTTTGTTCCACGGTTTAACAGGCTGCCTTCTGTGATAACTGCATCCGGTGCAGATGGCTGTAATTCCTTTACAGTATTACCGAATCCACTTCCACCGGATGTTGCAAAGAGCACAATCTTTTTGCCACTGAAATCATAGGCTTCCAAAAATGTATTGACAATTGTCGGAGCTACATACCACCAGATTGGGAATCCCAGAAGGATCTCGTCATAAGAACTCATATCCATCTCTTTTTTCATAATCGCCGGTCTATATTTTTTATCACTCATTTCCACACTGCTTCTGGATTTTTTATTCATCCAGTCAAGATCAGCCTTTGTATATGGAACTTTTGGCTCAATCTCAAATAAATCCGCTTTTGCTTCCTCTGCAATCATTTCTGCTACTTTTTTTGTTGTCCCGCTTGCACTGAAAAATGCGACTAAATTTTTACTCATAATAAAAATCCCCTTTCTTTGCGAATTTTTCGTATAAAAATAGATGTATAAGATTTGAATTTCTCTTATACATCTATTTTATACCTGATATTTTTATTATGTCTAATGCTTATATTGAATTCCATTCTATGCCTGAAAAGCATTTATTTCTTCTATCATTTTACTGACCGCCAGAGAATATGGAATGTTTCGTCTCCAGGCAATCACAGTACTTGTTGTGATTTCAGGAGAAATTCTTCGCTGTACAAGAATATCCTCCCGCCAATACTTTGCAGCACCTTCGATGGATACCGGATAGCCCAGTCCATTTGCTGCCATAACTCCGGCATTCGTTCCAAGATTACTTGTAAAAGCAATCTGCAGTTTCGAAAAGTCTTTTCCAAACCAATTGGCAAGTTCACTTTGAACATTTACTCTTTCCGGCAGGATCAATGGTTTTCCAATAAGATCTTCTTTTCTTATAAACTCTTTTTCTGCCAGCGGATCATCCGGCCGCATTCCAACACACCAGTGATCGCAATCTGTGATCCGGATATAATCCAGCCCTTCGGTGTCCACCGGCTCCATGAATAATGCAATATCTACAAGTCCTTTGTTCATCATCTCATACACTGCATCTGCTGTTGCAGTATGCAATACAATCTGAACCAGCGGATATTTTTCTTTATATGTTTTACATATCTTCGCCAATGTCTCCACTGCTGCAAATTCACCGCATCCAATGGTTATCGTGCCCTCTACAACCTCTTCTTTTCCTTTCAGTTCCTCAAGCGTCCTTTCCTCAAGATTAAGAATCTCCAAGGCACGCCTTTTTAATAAAATTCCTTCATCAGTGAGCGATATTTTCTTCCCGTTTCGAATAAATAATGTTATTCCCAGGTCCTCTTCAAATGCCGCCATTTGTCTGGATAGCGTTGGCTGGGTAATATGCAATTGTTCTGCTGCTTTTGTAAAGCTCTGTTCTTTTGCCACCGTCAGAAAATAGCGCAATAGTCTTAATTCCATATTTTTTATTCCCTCCAACTTCCGATTTCTATTTTCGTTTCCATAGCATAGTGTACTCTTTTTCACCAGTATCTTCATCCAAATCTTCACATTGAATAATGAACCCTTCTCTTTGGTAAAAAGAAATTGCTCTGGCATTCTTCTGGTATACATTTAATCGTAAGCTAACTTTTTTATCCTTAATATAATCCAATAAAAGCTTACCTATGCCACATGACTGCATTTCATCAGAGACAAAAATACCTTCGATATATTCATCATTTAGTCCTACAAATCCTTGTATCATTTTATCCGCTTCAAACACATAGACTTCGGATTGTGACATCATTTCTTTCACTAATTCATAATTACTTTTCCAGTATTGATTGGAAATAAAATAATGTGCTTTCAGATTTGTCTTTAACCATATGTCAGCGACTCTATCGATATCTCCGTTCAGCAACTTTCTAATCATAACAAATATTCTCCACAACTACATCCTTTATGCTTTTCTCTTTTTTTCATTCTATCACAAGCTCACCATTAATCATCAATTTTTTGATATTTTTTCTTTTCCCCCACTGTAAAACAGCCTCTGAGCGTTTCGTTATATAGAGGGATACAAATAAGAGCAAGATCCACCCATGTTTAACAGTAATGTCGTTTGCCATCCTGTTCTCCTATGGGATTTATCTTGATGGGGATTTCCCCATACCCTCTCAATAACAGACGTTTCACTTGTCTGTTGGTTCCACCTAAAGGTGTTCACAGCACTATTTCTAATATCGGAAGGGACAGCCGATATTGAAATACGTGAACTCCCGGCGGGAGGAATAGTCTCAGCGGAAGGAGGAGTATGAGAACAAAAACAAAAATATCTTCTTAGTGCAGCTTATCTCGCCAAGAAACTGAACTACAAACTACTATTCCATCTTCATAGGAAGAGATTCCATCATGTGAAAACTGTTCTGGATACTCTATATCACTAAGTTTCTCGTTTACATAATTATTAAAATTACGATATCTATTCTGTTCATTAAATTGTCCTGATTTCATCGAATTATATATTTCTTCAAGAATACAATATTTTTCATCTTCATACACCCAACAATAGTATTTTTGATTTTTTACAGACTCACATTGATATACCTGATTTAATGAATCCACATACGAAACAAATGCTTGATAATACATAAAGCATTCTTTATCAAAATTAATTTCTAAGTTAACTTCTCCCTTTCCTTCTGGATCCACATCATGTATATTCCATACTTTATCTATACCAGAGTATGCGTCAAAACATGAACAAATTACATGTTTGCTATCTTTTTGTGGGTAATACATCTGGTTTGTTGATGTATCCTTAATTGAACCCACATTATTTAATTGTACTTTTGCATGCTCGATTGTCTTTTTCCTAACATTCTTATTACAAGTCTCCTTACTTTCAAATAAAAATACTTTTTTTTGCCCATCAACTCCGATCCAATCTGGTGCCATTTTTCCATTCACCAACGTTCCTTTAAAACTCTTATCTGTAAAATGATATAATTTGTTAATGTTATATATTTCATTTGCAATAATTCTTGTTGCTAACATACCCATGGCAAAAGAAATTACATTTTTATATGAAGTTTCCGCAAATTCATACTCATCTGAAATTACATAAAACCCTTTTTCCTTTTTTACTGCCATTCTACACATTGATGAATAAAATTTTCTTGCATCTCGAGAAATCAGTTTTTTTCCGTAAAATCCATTTAAAATAGCATATTTACTAAAATCTCCTCTTGAAACGTTAAATGATCTATGTTTGGTTGCATTAGGATTTTTTGAATAATCATTCTCTGAATCAAAATATTCATAATTCACACTTTCCATCTATTTTCCTTCTCCTTATCAGATGTAAATTTTTTTGATATCATTTTATTAACTTATCATTTTTCTTCATTCTATCACAGCATCTATTCTTCCGCCATCAGTCTTTCAAACCAGCTATCCAATAGCAATGATAAATTGGCCTACATCTGGCAATTCTTGCAGCATTTCGTCCAGAGTTTTCTGTTTCACATATTTCTGCACATACACCCAACAGGCAAGTACTCTATGGAGCAATCACTCCGGAAGTACCGGCTTCCATCCTTCAGTTACATAATGATGTAACAATCGTTGCTGATGAAGCTGCACTGAGTGAGATTGATAAATAATATCTACTGGACACCGGACATTGCAGTGTAACTTATGAAACGCATTTAGCTTTTGTTAAAAAAGGGAAGCTGTGATACACATCCATATACCACAACTTCCCTATATTTTCATCTTCATTTAATTTTAATCAATTGTCCATTTAAGCAGCTGTTCTTTCACCTTTTCAAATATCTGCATTACAACTACTAACACAATTACCATAAAGATAAATCCAACCCAGGTATGCAAGATGATACACTCTACAATATGACGGATAATACAGAATACCAGGCCAATCTGTTTGCTGCCGATCTGCTGATTGAAGATGAGGAAATCGAAGATATGGTTCAGAACGAGGACCTGGATTATTTCGGACTCTGCAGTTCATTGAATGCGACTCCGGAACTAATGAGCTTTAAATTATACAGCCTGACAAAACGAGGCCAGGCTTATCATATGCCGATGGAGATTCAGAGTAATTTCCTGGCAAAATAATAAAGGATAAGTGTATTCTACAATAAGAAAACTATAGATTTATCTCACTGAAAGGGGGATCATTTATGTCAAGACATCATATGGAAAAGGTAACCTGCCCTTCCTGTCATCATGAGGGAGATTTTGAAGTCTGGGACAGCATTAATACTGTACTGGATCCTGAAATGAAAGAGAAGGTACTTAATCAATCTATTTTCCTTTATACCTGCCCGAGCTGTGGAGAGACCTTTCGTTTAAACTACTCCACACTCTATCACCAGATGGAAGATCTTGTCATGATTTATCTGGTTCCTGAATCAGAAGTAGAGAAGACATATGAAATGTTTTATGGAGAAAATGCTTTGGCTGATTATCGTACCGAAAAGTACTTATACCGGATTGTGACATCAGCAAATCAGCTCGTTGAAAAGATCCAGATCTTTGATGCAGGTAAAGATGACAGGGTAATGGAACTTGTTAAATTACTTGCGACAGATTCTATTCTCAAAAATGATCCCGATATAGAATTTGATGAACTGCGCTTTGCTGTCGACGACGACGGAACAAATATTCTTGTAATCATTAATAAGGGTGAGATTACTGGTGCAGTTGACATTGACAATATGTATGAATTTGCTTCTTCACACTGCAATGATTTCAAGGATCTCCGCGATGATGATGAAATAGTTATCAATAGGGAGTGGATCCTTAACAAACTTGCCGAAGCAGAAAACGAATAGTATATTTGGTGGCTACACCCCCAAGCCCCTGTAGAATAAATAACGCCAGTACTGGATATCAAAAATCCCGCACCGGCGTTATTTATTAAAATATTTTGTTTTTTAATCTTCAACACTCTCTACTGAAACTTCTTTTTTCTTCCTACTTTTACCAGAAATCATCTTGTGTCCTGTATAAATAGCCATAATCATGCAAAGCAAAGAACTTGCTGCAAAGTACTTATGGCCTTCTTTTGATCCCTTATAACCTGTATAAAAAGTTCCAAGCATTGTAATCAGTGCACCGATAGACCAATATTTATGTGATTTCATTCAGATACCTCCTGCCGTTTTTCTTAATCATATACCTTTTAAAAGATATATACAAACTGGAATCTTTCGATATCTTTATACCTAATCTGTTAGTAATCTATCTAGCAATATCTTCCTATTGTTCATAAACATCTCTGTAATTTGGTAAGTTTCTGTTTCCTCATACTCACATAAATGTATACTTCCATCATCAAAACAATATATATCTGCATCTGGAATACCTAATAAAATAGGAGAATGTGTCAGTTAAAAAGCGACGATTTTCGCATCCATCGTTAGACTGTACCCACTGGACAGCCTGGATTTTTTTGACGGTTGCGAAAATACAGTCAGAATTTGTCGGCGGTCAGATCGTATCATGGCAGCTCCCTCCTGTAAGCCGCCGTATCTGCCAGCGCCAGCGCATCATCCCTTTTGAGGGCAAAAAGAACGGCGGCCTTGAAATGTCCTTCAAAACCGCCGATAGGGGATCAAACCTTAAAATAGCGCACGAAATTATCTGCCCCAGTCAACGGTTTTTTTCTTTCCCCGGACGGGGCAGATAACTTATTATGCAGAGCGGAGCCGATGTGCGCTAATCGGTTCCTTGTACTTTCTCCTTCAGCTTTCGGAAAGATGTATCACTGATGGCGTGTTCAATCCGGCAGGCGTCTTGTTCCGCTGTTTCCTGATCGACGCCAGCAGCGATGAACTGCTCCATAAAAAACAAATGGCGTTCATAGATTTTCTCGGCAATCTCCCGACCTATGACGGTCAGATGAAGGAACCCATCATCATCCACGGTCAGAAAACCTCCATTTTTCAAAACGCCTACCGCATGGCTGATACTCGGTTTGCTAAAGCCCATGTGCCGGGCAAGGTCAATGGAGCGGACCATGCCCATTTTCTTTTGTAGAACAAGGATAGCCTCCAGATAATCCTCCCCAGACGCATGAATCTTCATCAGTTCCTCCTTTATGCTTATTGTTGAATCCTCCAGCCCTCAGCCTGTTCCCGAATCTTAATAAATTCCTGATAGGTTCCCCTTTGAGCCAGCAATTCCTTATGGGTTCCTTTCTGCACGACGGTTCCACCATCAATGACAAGAATTTGATCCGCATTTTCAATCGTCGCCAGTCTATGGGCAATCGTTATGATTGTTTTACCATGTGTCAGTGCAGAAATAGCCTCTTGAATCAAATGCTCATTCTCTGGGTCAATGCTGGCCGTGGCCTCATCCAAAATAACAATCGGCGCATCTTTCAGCATGGCTCTGGCAATCGAAATCCGCTGCTTTTCACCGCCGGAAAGAGAAGAACCGCCCTCACCAATGACGGTATCATATCCATCTGGCAAGGCCATAATAAAGTCATGGCAGCGCGCTTTTTTTGCAGCGGCAATCATCTGTTCCTCCGAAGCGTTCGGGCTGCCGAATTTGATATTGTTACGGATCGTATCCCGGAACAGATATACATTCTGGAACACCATACTGATATTTTTTAGTAAGCTGTCACAGGTAAATTCTCGAATATCTGTTTCTCCTAAAGTGATTTTTCCGGCGTCAACATCATAAAAGCGTGCAATCAGGCTGCACAGGGTAGACTTGCCGCTCCCGGAGGGACCTACAATCGCTGTTGTGGTATTCTGCGGAATCGTGAAATTCACATCATGCAATACAGTCCGTTTATCGTAACCAAAGGATACATCCTGAAAAGTAATGTCATACGAGGTCGGTGTAATATCTTTTCCGTCCTGGTCGATATATTCTGCATTTTCCAGAGCTTCCAGCTTATTCATAGCAGAATCTATAAGACCCAGCATGTGAGCCGCGTCGTTAATGTTTTCCACACTTCCAAAGATTACGAAAGAAAACAGAACAAACATCAGGAAATAAGCAAGACTCATTTGCCCGTTAAGTGTCTGCCATGCACAGATAAACACAATCCCCATAGATGCCAGTTTTAAGGAGAACAGATGCAAGCAGTTAAATGGCGTATAGCCTTTTTCTACTTTGATATGAATATTTTTCAAATCCGTATTTGCCTTGCGGAAACTTTCGATAGAAGCCCCTTCCTGTCCGAACGATTTAACGATGGACAGCCCGCGGATATATTCAATCGCAGAGCCAGACATATCCTCCATGGCCTGGTGCGTGATAGCAGCGGTCTTTTCACTATGCCTGCTGATACCATGTAAGGCCAATGAGGAAAAGGCAACGCCGACAACAGAAATCACTGCTGCGGCTGGACTCAGGAAAGCCTTTACAACCTCGATGCCTTCCACATACTCAATAATAATACTGTTGACATGGTTATTTGCCTCCATATAAGCAGCGTACTGACTGTTATAATTCCTCATAAGGAAAAACATAGGAATCATGGCCAGCACCGGAGCAATCAGAACCGCCAATCCCATGCGCCAGTCAATGACCATCATCCAGGTAAAAATTGCAACAGGGAGTAGGAGGTTAGAAGTCAATTCCGGGATCATGTGTGCCAAAGGCGGCTCTAAGTCCTCAACCTTATCCATGATGATATTTTTCAGATAGCCGATTCGCCGCCCCATCACTTCGCCGAGAGGCGCTTTCATCAGTCGGTCCGCAATTTTAAGCCGGATTCCTTCCAAAATGGTATAGGCTGAAATATGCGCCAGGATCGTAGAGATTCCATGGCAGGCAACCCGCAGCAGGTAGCCCGCTGCTCCAACCAGACACCAAATCAGAATGCCATTCAGGGTCACATTCTGATTGATAAATGCCAGCAGGATTTCATATACAGCCCAAAAAGGAATAAACCCTCCTGCAACGCTCAGAATGGCGCAGAATACCGAAAGAGCCATTTTCCCCTTGCATGGTGCGGCGAAGGAAAACAGAATTTTCACCCAATTATCTTTTTGCTGCTTCATTACAATCACCTTCCTTCTTTTAGTCAGCAAAGAAAAAAGGATGGGTAGTCTTTGCTAACCATCCTCATTGTAACAGTATTCAATTCTTCTTTCCTCTCCAAAACGGCATTTATGCACCGTTTAGAAAAAAGATTTTCGGTATTCCATCGGCGTCTGCCCTATCACCTGCCGGAAAGCTGTTGCAAATTTACTGGGGCTTTCATATCCCACAGCTCCGGCAATTTCCGCAATCCCTTTTTGGGAATCCTGCCGGAGCATTGTGGCAGCAACGTTCATCCGATAACGGCGAAGATAGGAATACATGGAATCTCCGTATATTTCCTTAAAGCAGGTTTTCATCCCCGTCAATGAAATCTGGAATCGTTCAGCTAATTCATCCATCGTGTAATGCTCCTGCAAATTTGCCGTAATAAGATCATGGATCGCTTTGATTTTTTCTACCTTCCCTTTATAGAAATAAGGGCGATCTTCTTTGGAATCAGAAAACTGCAAAGCGTCCAGATATAAAAGCAGCTCCAGGGCTTTTACTTTATAGTAGTCACCTTTGATCTGCTGCGGGACAAAGTAAAGCTCTGAAAAAATATGTTCAATTCCTGGCTCATTATGAATCACAAACGGTTTCTTGTCATTGCAATACTTTTTTTGAAGCTCGTACAAATCAACAGAAAATCCGCCAAAAAAGTCTTTCAGCGCCGGCACAGCAATGTCCAGATCAAATCCCAGGGTCATCCCATGATAGTGGCAGAGTGGAAAGCAGACCCGTCCCGAATGGGAACGCCGGTCATCCACACGCATCTCATTCTCTTGCAAATAGCTATACGCATGATTGCCAATCTCGCTTTCGATCCGTCCCTCCCTGCAATGGTCTATATAGAGAAGCGAACTGTCCGTACTACTCTGAAAGTAGGAGGTACATTCTTTCAGGTGCATATCGCTATACATCACAAAAGCGCCATCAAAAATTTTGTGGGCTGTCATGGTTCCCTCGCCGCTCTCGTCAAAAAGCTGCAGGACAACGCAATCCTCAGTTTCAATGACATTTTTAACATTTGAGCCGCAGTTTATTTTACCATCAAACAGTTTGATTTCCGCCGCCTCCTTCCATCATAAAGAAATTAAATAACCGTTCCCGTCCTTCCGTATCCTGGAGGAAATAGTTTTCTTCCAATCTGCCGTTTTCCAGATGGATCACATAATTGCAGCACCTGAGTATAAATTCAGGATCATGGGTCACAATCACAATGGTTTTTCCTGAATCGGCAAGTCCTTTGACCGAATCGGCCACCTGCCTCATGTGAAAGAGATCAAGGCCGCTGGTAGGTTCGTCAAATAGTATAACCGGACGTTCAGAGGCAATCGCAGAAGCAATCGCCACACGTTGTTTTTGCCCTCCCGAAAGCCCCATCGGATGGCAGGCTTTGTACGGAAGCAAATCCATTTCTGTCAAGATAGCCTCTGCCTTTGCCACATTTTCAGGCGATTCATCGGAATCTTTCCCCGGCATACTTAACAGGACTTCCTCTAAAACGCTCTCCGTAAAAAGCTGATGATTTACATCCTGCATGACCATATAGCATAGCTTCAGCCGCTGTTTGCTTGAATAGGAAGTACCTTCTTTTTCGAGGATACCTTTACATCTTTTTTCCAATCCGCATAAGCAACGGGATAGTGTCGTTTTTCCGGCTCCATTGTGCCCGATGACCGCCGTTACATTTCCGGCAGGAAGCTCTATATTTTCCAGAGAAAGCGTTTCCGGCTGTTTCTTGTATGCGAAATGGAAGTGGTTCAGTTTCCATATCCCCTGCCCTGAATGTAGACTGGCAGGCTCAATGTCTGCAAACTCACCCAGGCCAAGAGGCCGTAATCCCATTTTAGCTTTTTCCGCCGCCGGAATCAACTGAAATTCCGGCAAAGTATAATCCCCTTGTATTTCCCCGTCGCTTAAATATATAATCCTGTCTGCCAGATCATAAAGATAGTAGAGCCGGTGCTCCGCAATAATAATTGTTTTGCCCTGTGACTTCAATATTTTTAACAGTTTCCGAAAATCAGCGATGGAATAGGCGTCAAGGTTGGAAGATGGCTCGTCCAAAACAAATATATCCGGTTCCACAGCGGCGGCAGATCCACAGGCGATTTTTTGCTTTTCCCCACCGGAAAGGGAGAAAACACTTCTGTCCAGTAGATTTGTAAGGTTCAACTGCTCTGAGACCAGTTTTACCCGCTTTCGGATTTCTGCTTCTTCCAATCCATGGTTTTCACATCCAAAGGCAATTTCGCTGGTCGTATCCACATTAAAAAATTGAGAACGTGGATTCTGAAAAACAGAACCCACTTTTTTTGATATATCAAACAGGGAAAGCCCGCTCATATCTTCTCCATCAAGCATGACAGTGCCTTCCAGCTTTCCATCGTAATAATGAGGAATCAGTCCGTTAAACAGCCGTGTCAGTGTGGTTTTACCGCAGCCCGATGTTCCGCAGAGCAGTACAAAATCCCCGTCGTTAATAGACAGGTCAATATTTCTTAATGTTCCGTGTCCTTCCCTGTCCCCAATGTCAGTTTCATTTGGAGGGTAGGAAAAAGAAACTTTTTTACATTCGATCATAGATCTACCTCCCTGTAATCATCGTGACAATAGGAATTGCAAAAGCCACCACACATAACAGCAGGAAAAAAACATCCTGCACATGAAAGCCGATCTCGCAGATGTTTGTCCTCTTGACCGGACCGCCCAATCCTCTTGTCAGGGCTGCCGCATTTAATTCTTCCCCGATCTTGACGGAACACATGATGACAGGGACAAGCCTGTATTCCAGCATTGCACTGGCTTTGCCCCCGCCAAAACGGATTCCTCTCATTTTCATAGCGTCCCCTATGGCATTATATTCTTCTACAACAGTAGGGAAAAATCGGAATATCACGGACATAGGAATGATGATCTGCTCCGGTAAATGCAGCTTCTTCATGGAGGCAACAAACTCGCTGACCGTCGTTGTCCTGACCGTGATGTATCCCATCATAATCCCTGGCACAAACCGCATAAAGAAACCGCAGATTGCAACAACAAGAAAGTTAGGAAGGCCGGACAGGTGGGGGAGCGCCCATAGTTGCAATATATAGCTGCCGCCATATAAAACAAAATAGATAACCGATCCCTTCCACGATTTTTCCGTGAGCAGTAGGATCAATGGAACAGCAGCCAAAATAGGAGCAAACTGTTTAGAAGCAGCCCCACCTCCGCCGCTCAAGACAAAGAGGGCAATCGTGATAAGCAATGCCAACTTTGTCCGAGGGTCTAACGACAGGCCGGTTTCCTTTTTTTTGCTTGCTAACAATTCACGGCGCATTATGCAATACCCGCACGCTTAAAGTGCTTTTTGAAAATTTTCTGGCCGATCACACCGCCGATCACGCCGCAAACGAACCCGGCAATCAAAAGAAGGGGGAGCGTATATGCCGAGATATAGCTCATAATGGAATCTGCATACTCTTGTCCATAACCGCTGATTAGCTGCTGATAGTAGCTGTCCCGTGTTGCAACAATGGGGATGTAGTTTCCGATGATCCACATAGAAAAAACACCATGCGATATGATTCCTTTTTTTGCACTCTTATAATCGCCGGATTTCAAAACAAGATCAGCCAGGACACCGAACACGGCACCGGTAATAATGCTCCAATACCCCATGCCGGTCAGCAACATTAAAATACCGCAGATCAGTCCTGTCAGCGATACCATTCCAAACTTCTGGACTTTAGAATAATATAGCATCATTACGATTCCGCCAATCAGCGGAACCAGCACGATCAGAAGCGGAAGAAAAATAGGGATAAATCCCAGCATGGCAATCGCCATCATCACCACAAAATAGATCGCAGTGAAGATTCCAACATTGATAAGGTCTTTTCCTTGTAGTTTATTCATTATTTGGTCCTCCTGTTTGCTTTTGTGTTAGCACGAACTAACCGTATTTCAGTATAGCAGATATGTCTGTATGTTTCTTCTCCAAAAAGGCATTTTCGCTCCAAATAGACAATTACTTTGCTTTTGCTATCTTTACGGGGAGTGATTGCCTGCGTGTGTGCGTGAACATAGAACTATTCAACATTGAACAGAGGCGGTTCTTGCATAATTTGAAATGGAAACAGCCAAAATCTCCGCTCCAAATTGTAGTATTAGTAGAGGGAGAAATAGAAGGTAGGGTTTCGATAGCAAGCACAGCAAGCGAGTACCCGCTTGCGAATT
>OHZG01000523.1_pt1 | contig 14445 bp, 15 predicted proteins | sample 1580431 | NCBI WGS metagenome assembly OHZG01 (sample SAMEA3882527, study PRJEB24775) | human gut metagenome | biome: human-associated habitat; feature: intestine environment; material: feces | place: Netherlands | collected 2009/2010 | reverse complement strand
AGTAGTTCATCATAGAGAACATACCTTTCTTCATTTCTCCGCCGTACCATGTATTTACGATAACCTGCTCGCGGCTTGTGATATTGAACATTACAGCTGTCTCAGAATTCAATCCGAGTTCTTTGTAATTTTCAACCTTTGCTTTGGATGCATTGTATACGATAAAGTTTGGCTCAAAGTTTTCCAACTCTTCTGCTGTTGGCTGAATAAACATATTTTTGATGAAATGTGCCTGCCAAGCCACTTCTACGATAAAACGAACAGCCATGCGTGTGTCATGGTTTGCTCCGCAGAATGCATCTACTACGAAAAGTCTCTTATTTGACAATTCTTTTACTGCAAGCTCTTTCACTGCTTTCCAAGCTTCCTGTGATGCAGGATGGTTATCATTTTTGTACTCATCAGAAGTCCACCATACTGTGTCTTTTGAATTCTCATCCATTACAATGTACTTGTCTTTAGGGGAACGTCCGGTATAAATACCTGTCATAACGTTCACTGCGCCAAGTTCACTTTCCTGGCCTTTTTCATAACCTTCCAACGCCGGATTGGTCTCTTCCTTATACAGATCTTCATAAGAAGGATTGTACACAATCTCAGTTGCACCTGTGATACCATACTTGCTCAAATCGATGTTTGCCATTTTACTCTGACCTCTTTTCTTTCATATTTAACCTGGTTGTAGTGGGTCCAGGATATGACCCTGAAAGTTTCACGCATATATCATACCACACATTTTTCGACATTGTCAACCTTTGTTATGCTCTCTGCACTTTTATCATGTTTGTTGTACCGGAAATTCCAACCGGAACCCCCGACGTATATACCGCAACATCGCCTTTGCATAAGAATCCCTGTTTGAGACATTCTTCTGTTGCATAATCAAAAAGTTCAAAAACTTCCTGCTTTTCTTCCAATAAAATAGGCATAACGCCCCATGACATATTAAGCTGCCTTGTCACTTTTTTCGACATGGCACAGCCCACGATATCGCAGCCCGGGCGGTAACGTGAGATCATGCGGGCTGATCTTCCGGATTTGGTTACTGTAATAATAACGCGGGCATTCAGATCGTGCGCCGTCGTGCAGGTTGCATGGCAGATGGCATCCGTAATGTCCGGATTGGCTTTCCGCTCATGGTTAAAAAACCGCTTGCAGTAGTCGACGTCAGCCTCGGTTCTCTCAGCAATACGCACCATTGTTTTTAAGGCTTCCACCGGATATTTCCCTGCAGCCGTCTCTCCCGAAAGCATGATGGCACTTGTTCCATCGTAGATGGCATTGGCGACGTCTGCTGTCTCTGCTCTGGTCGGTCGAGGATTTTTCATCATGGAATCGAGCATCTGTGTCGCCGTAATTACCTGTTTTCCGGCTTCATACACTTTGCGGATGATCATTTTCTGTATAACCGGCACTTCCTCATCCGGCACCTCAACTCCCATATCGCCTCGCGCGATCATAATTCCATCCGATACGCGGATGATCTCATCGATCTTATCCACACCTTCCGCATTTTCGATCTTTGCGATGATATTGATATCTTTTCCCCCATTTTCGTCCAAAAGTTTACGGATCTGCATGACATCCTCAGCGGTTCTCGTAAAAGAAGCTGCCACAAAATCAATGTCCTGACGGATTCCAAACAAAATATCCTCTTTGTCTTTTTCGCTCATATAAGGCAGATGAATGTGCACACCCGGAACATTGACACCCTTGTGGTTTGAAATCACGCCACCATTTACAACAGTACAAATGATGTCCTCGCCCCGGATTTCCTTCACAATAAGTTCAATGAGTCCATCATCGATCAAAATCCGGTTTCCCGGCTTCTCATCCTGATATAACTGCGGATACGTAATAGACGCCATCGAAGCATTTCCGCGGATTTCGCGTCCTGTCAGCACAAACTGCTGCCCGGGCTCCAATGTCACTTTTCCCTCTTCAAATATCCCTGTGCGAATTTCCGGTCCTTTTGTATCCAAAAGCATCGCCACCGGCTTCCCGCATTTTTCCCGCATTGCTTTGAGGCGGTCCATTCGCTCTTTTTGCTCCTCGTGGCTGCCGTGTGAAAAATTGAAACGAGCGACATTCATGCCTCCCTGCATCAATTTTTCCAAAACTTCATCGGAATCCGTCGCCGGACCCATCGTACATATAATCTTTGTTTTTCGCATCAATAATCTCCTTTCTCCCTCTGCCTTCTACCATTCTTTATCATAACAATTCGAAAATTTTTCGTCAATATCCATTTAGTTAAGATTCAGCAAAACTTTCTAGGTGTATAAATTTCCCTGAAACGTCAATGCTATACATAAATAACACGTAGCGATTCAGGTCAACGCAAATACGTGGGAGGGAAATCCTGAATAGTTACCATTATAGAAAAGAGGAGCTTCTATGAGACGAAAATTAAAACTTGCCATATTCTGTATGTGTTTATGCTGGATCGTTGCCTTTGTGCAATTTGCAATGACCCGCTTTTATCTTTCACATAATGACGCCACACAGGCCTTTGCGCGCAATCAGCTAATCTTAGAAAGCGATGTTGATTCTTTCCAGAATTTGTCACAAAAAGGTGGGCAGATAAAGGGACATTTATCCGGTGAAATGACTTCCTCTCAGAAAGAGCAGCTTGCCTCCCGGCTTTTCCACGTCTGGGGCGGGGTACTCAAAGATACTCGTCAGACTTCCGATTATTACGTCGCCTACGGCTACACTTCCGGAATCGCTTTTTGCAAAAAAATAAACGGTCAGAAAATCAACTTAAATCTCGCCATAACCTATGACGAAATCTCCGATGAAACGACCGTTTATCTTGGAGTTCCTTTATTAAATACAGATTTTTAATCGCGGACTTCGATACGCGGTCCGCCGACACCCTTCACATAATCTTGGGTAATGGTAACGTGTCCGATCATGTCATCCTTCGGAATCTGGTACATGATGTCTAACATCGTCTCTTCCAATATCGAACGCAGTGCTCGCGCCCCCGTCTTTTTCTCCACAGCCCGGTGGGCAATCTCAAGAAGTGCATCTTCATCAAAATCCAGTTTCACTCCGTCCATGGCAAATAATTTTTTGTACTGTTTGACGATTGCATTCTTCGGTTCTTTCAGAACCTTAACCAAAAGTTTCTCATCCATCTGCTGCAAAGCAAATACGATCGGAAGACGTCCGATAAATTCCGGAATCAATCCATAACTGCGGATATCTTCTGTCTCAACCTTGGAAAGAATATTCTCATCTTTGTCAAGATCATCTTTTAACTGTGACTCAAATCCGATATGACCATGTTTTGTCAAGCGGCGCTTGATCACATTTTCCAATCCCGGAAATGCTCCACCACAAATAAACAAAATATGGCGGGTATTGACGGTCGTCATCGGAACCATCGCATTTTTGCTGGTAGCACCTACCGGAACTTCGATATCTGCCCCCTCAAGAAGTTTTAAAAGAGCCTGCTGTACCGATTCTCCGCTGACGTCACGCTGATTGGCATTTTCCTTTTTTGCAAGCTTATCGATCTCATCGATGTAAACGATACCACGCTCGGCGCGTTCCACATCATTGTCTGCATTTGCAAGCAGTTTGGAAATGACACTTTCCACATCATCGCCGATATAACCGGCTTCGGTAAGCGCTGTCGCATCGGTGATCGCAAGTGGCACCTGTAAAATACGTGCGAGGGTCTGTACCAAAAACGTTTTACCGCTTCCTGTCGGTCCTAGCATCAGCATGTTGGACTTTTCTATCTCAACATCCCAGTCCATCTGATTGGTATCGCCGGTTTCTTTGGCTTTTTCCTGCTCTTCCATCGCCGCGATTCTCTTATAGTGGTTATATACACCTACAGAGATGACTTTTTTCGCCTGATCCTGTCCCATCACATATTCATCCAGTCTTCCTTTGATAATGTGAGGGGCTGGTAATTTTTGGATGTCAAGTGCCGGCACTTCCTCATGAGTTTTCTTTTTTGTCTTTACCCGGTGGCGTTCCTGCATTTCTTCCGGCATACCGCCAAACGGATTAGTCAGATTGATAAACTCAATTCCCGGCATTCCATTCATCGGAGGAATTGTTCCGGCTCCCATCGAACCATTGTTAAACATATCAAACGACTTTTGCAGGCAATCGGAACAGATTGATATATTGTTCGGAAGATGAATCATATTGTTTACCAGGCTCGACGGCCGGTGGCACAAATAGCAGAATGTTTCCCCTTTATTTTCATTATTTTCATTATTTTCAATTATATCTTCATTTTGATTTTTGATTTCTTCGCTCACTATTCTCTCCATTTCTATACTAGTTTTTCTCATTATAATATGTCCAAAAGGAACCATTATTCTATGGCATCTCTGCCGCGAATAACAGTTCCTTAAATTATAACTTATTTTTTCTGATTCGTAAAGAAGTTTTACCAAGGCATGATCTGACTTCCGTAGGAATCATCGTAAGAGTCATTTCCATATGGATTACTGCTGTTTCCGTCGGAGCTTCCGTCAGAACTTCCATTGGATCCACTTGAATTTCCCGAATCCTGTGATCCATTGTCCAGTTCGTTAAGTGTTTCCGAGCCTTTCAAAGTAACTTTGAGATTCTGCTCTTTGTACTCGCCATCCTGGCTTCTGGATATTGTTACCGTAATCTCGGTACCTGCTTTTGTATTGTTTACCTTATTCTGTACCTGCTCGATCGTAGATACTTTGGCATCGTTGATCTTTGTGATGACATCGCCTTTCTTGATGCCGGCTGCTTTTGCTGCGCCACTGTCGGACACTTCAGAAACATACACGCCAACCGGGATGCCATAAGCTTCGCTGACAGAATCGCTGATTGTCTTACCGGTAATTCCAAGGTAACCTTTCTCACTGTCGCTGAGCACTTGTCGTTTCATCAATTCATTAATAATCGGAATTGCGTCACTCATCGGAATCGCATATCCAATTCCTTCCACTTTGGTATCTGCATATTTCACGGAGTTAATACCAATGACGTTGCCGTTTACATCGAGCAATGCTCCACCGCTGTTACCGGGGTTGATAGCAGCATCCGTCTGAAGAAGTACCATTTTATTGGATCCGCTTCCATTTTCATCGCCAACTTCAACTTCTCTGTCTTTCGCACTGATATAACCAACGGTTACGGACTGACCGTATCCAAGAGCATTTCCGATCGCGATCGCCATCTGGCCGACTTTTACATCGTCAGAATGTCCCAATGCTGCAATCTTTATCTTGCCCTTTGTTTCTTCTTTTAAGTCGCTGAGTTTCACGGTAATTACTGCCAAGTCTGCAGTAGAATCCGTTCCTTTTACCGTTGCTTTCGCCGTCGTGTCATCAATAAACTTGACAGTAATGCTCTCTGCACCGGAAACGACGTGATTATTTGTGACGATTAGCAGTTCTTTGTCATCCTGTTTCACGATAAATCCGGAGCCTGCACCTTCGGATGGGTATTCGCCAAAAATGGATTTCTGCATACTCGTCTCTGTAATGGACACGATGGATGGCATTACCTTTTCCACAATGCCTGACACATCAGATACACCTGAAATTGCTCCACCTGATATGGCAGTCAATTCCGTATTTCCGGAATCCGTATTTACTGTTCCGATCTCACCGGAATTTGATTTCTTTGTTCCGACCTGCAATCCACAGATCTTCACGATAGCAAAGAAACAAAATGCTGCAACGACACCAAATACGACTGCGGATAGTAACGTTTTCTTCATACCACCTTTTTTCTTCTGCTTTGGTGGTCTCGGTGGCTCCTGCCCGCCGCCCGGATTCGTATTTTGAAAACGATACATATTGTCAGAACTTGGCATCGGCTGCGGTCCTGCATCTGTTCCGGCAGTATTCTGTGCGCCTGCCGCATCATCTGTCTGTGACGGCTGTACATAAATCGTGTTGTCCGTCATGCCGTTATTGTTCGTATTTTCCCAAGGATTGTTGTTTTCTTCATTCATATCGAATCTTCCTTTCCCGTTTATTCATCTTCTATACTACTTTTCATTGTATATGTTGCATTATACCCATCAAATGTGTTTAGTTTGTGAATATCTTATTTTTATATTGTGAAAATGGAAAAAATACTTTATAATAATGTTTGTAGAATTGCGTGAGTTGCGACAGCAACGGAGCAATTCGTAGATATCATTGCACCGCCAATGACGATATCATACCAATCCCTAATTTGAAAGGATGACAGATTTTGATCAAAGGAAACCAAAAATTACTTAATATTATACGATTTATCATAGATGTGCTGATTTTAGTATTTTCATTTATACTTGCTTATAAATTACGTTTTGACGAAGAGCAGAGTATCCTGATTCAATGGCAGATTATTGAGGAACCGATCGGACTTTACGGAACACTGGAAGAATATATGCAGATGCTTTTCCTGCTGATTCCATGTTACCTTGTGTCCTACTATGCTTTTCATCTGTATGACCCAAAACGTGTTACAAGCCGTAAATCACAGGCTTACAATATTTTCAAGGCAAATGTCGTCGGCATTTTGTATTGTACCGCCGGTCTCTACTTTATTAAAAGCGGAAACTACGCTCGTCTGTTTATTGTAATTTTTGTAATTACAAATTTTATATTGGAATTGATCTTCCGCCTGCTGATCACGACCATCTTACGCCGTTTCCGCAAGCGTGGGCACAATTTAAAGCATGTCCTTCTCGTCGGTTACGGCCGTTCGGCAGAGGGCTATATCGACCGTATCTTTGCACATCCCGAATGGGGATATGTCGTACACGGCATTTTGGATGACCAGAAGAAAAACGGTAAATCTTACCGCGATGTGCACGTTATCGGCGATATTGACGATCTCGAAGAAGTACTTGCTTCCAACTCTTTTGATGAAATTGCGATCACTCTTGGCATTGATCAGTACAAACGGCTCGAAGGAATTGTGGCAATTACGGAAAAATCCGGTGTTCATACAAAATTTATCCCGGATTATAATAATATCATTCCGACACGTCCTTACACGGAAGATCTTGACGGTCTGCCGGTCATTCACGTGAGAAATGTACCGCTTACCAACTCCTTTAATAAATTTATCAAACGTACCGTAGACATCATCGGATCGATCTGTTTGATCATCTTGTTCTCCATTCCGATGCTCGTTGTCGCCATTTTGGTAAAGGCAACTTCCGAAGGACCTCTGATCTTTAAGCAGGAACGAATCGGACTTGGCGGAAAACCATTTTTAATGTACAAGTTCCGTTCGATGGCAGTACAGAAGGCTACGGAAGAACAGAAAGCCTGGACAACCCCAAACGATCCGCGTGTTACACCGGTTGGCAAATTTATCCGTAAAACCAGTTTGGACGAGCTTCCACAGTTTTTTAATGTATTAAAAGGAGATATGAGTCTTGTCGGTCCAAGACCGGAACGGCCATTTTTCGTAGAGAAGTTTAAAGAAGAAATTCCACGCTATATGATCAAGCATCAGGTCCGCCCGGGTATCACCGGCTGGGCACAGGTCAATGGCTATCGTGGTGACACTTCGATCCGCATGCGCATCGACTGCGATCTGTACTATATCGAAAACTGGACATTGATGCTGGACATCAAAATCCTACTGCTCACGGTAGTGACCGGATTTATCAATAAAAATGCATATTAATACAAAAGGGCTCCCCGATAAAGGGAGCCCTTTTCGCAAAAAGAGTGTATCTAATTATCTAATCCAACTTTTTGTCAATAAACTCATCCCAGCGTCCGTCGTCATCATCCTCTTCGTCATCCTCGCCAAATTCCTCTTCATCGAGCATTTCGTCAAAAGCATCTGAAATGGCATCTAATGTCTCATCATCCTCAATCTGAAGAAGTGTGATCTCCGGCTGATCGCCTTCTGTGTCAATCTGAATCCCGAAGAAATAAATCTCCTCGATGCTTTCGTCGACCGGTGTCAGGGCCGCATAATCACCGCCGTTCCACTCAAAGATATATATCACTTCACATTCCAATGTAGATCCATCTTCCAATTCAAGGGAAACCTGCATTTCCTCGATGTCGCTCAAATCAAAATCAGACATTTCTGTACCTCCTGAAAATATTATAATATAGAGATGATAACATACTTTATCACTACTGTCAAACACGGAATATTTTTTCATATTTAGTTGTTGAAACACGGAAAACGTGATACACTTAAATCAATACAACACTTTAACATTGGAAAGGACACTATAGGATATGAAATTTGCAGCACAATTTATGCAGTTTATGGTTCTGATTCCGGCAGCAATACTCTGCTTCCTTCCTATGAAGGACCAATTGACTTCACCACCAAAAAAAATCATAGCAAGGATTTGGCTGGTACTTACCATTTTGATTCCTGTAAGTGCATTGATTTTCATGGCAGGCAATTTCCCTGCCAATTATGTCATGCTTCCGGACATCGCGATACTTTACCTGTTTTACCACCGCTCGCTCAATACCCATTGGGCCACCAGGCGCCTCGGTATTTTTAATGGTAGCCGCACTGATGTCCTTTCCTCCAAATATCGCGCTCTGCATCGACTGCCAGATTCACCCGCAGGAGACACTGCTCTCCCCCTGTCTTGTAGCGACCTCTGTACAATTTGCCATCAGCGTCGTATTTGTCCTGCTTTACTTTCTCATCTTTAAAAATCATTTCAGCGAATTGATCAATTCCCTGAATTCTGCGTATGTATGGAGTGCGACATTGCCGGTGCCTCTCATTTTCATCCTCTTAAATATTATGATGCAGCCTCAAAAGTACGAAACAATGCACGTAAACCGGGTGTACCGAATGTATGTTGCCTATCTGCTTTTGGCTTTTTTCCTATTTAATGTCATCTACCTGATCTTCTATCTGGTGGCTGTCATTTTGCTCCGAAATGCAAAAACAGAAGAACGCGTAAGGCTTTTTGAAATGCAGGAGAGCCAATATCTCGCCCAGCAGCGATACATTACAGAATCCGCCAAACAACGCCATGATTTCCGTCAGCAACTCCACAGTCTGGCTCAAATGGCGCAAAATAAAGAATACGATGCGCTGACCAGCCATCTTGCCAATTGTGTCGCAGCAATCCCGGAATCTCCAACATGTTACTGCCGCAACATTCCGGTCAATGCGCTGTTAAATTATTATGATCATTTATTTGCCTCGCAGGGAATTACCAAAAAGTGGAGCATTCAGATCCCGGCAGAATGCCTCGTCAATGATACGGAACTTTGCAGTCTGATCGGCAATATTCTGGAAAATGTATCTGCCGGCTGTCTGACACTTCCCGACGCGGAAAACCGGCTGCACACGCTCAATATTTGCTTGAAAAACGGCTCTTTTCTGGCTATCAGATCAGAAAACCGATTTGACGGCAAAGTCGATATCAAAAACGGCCATTATCTTTCCACCCGCAATGGCGGTTCCGGCATCGGTCTGCGTTCAATCCAGGCGATTGCTGAAAAACACGGTGGAATGGCTTATTTTTCACACACCACGGATACCTTTACGATAAAACTGATTATAAAAATTTTACCGTAGGTTACTTGACATTTTGTATCATTTTTACTACAATATGTTATCAAGGTCAAAGAAAGGATGAGTGATATACTATGAATTTTTCTTACAAAACAAAAGGCACCTGTTCCAGACAGATCGATCTTGAGATCAACGACAACATCGTAACAAATGTCGTATTTTACGGCGGATGTGATGGGAATCTGAAAGCCATTCCACGTCTGGTCGATGGCTGGACTGCCGATCAGATCGCCGAAAAGTGCAGCGGCGTTCTGTGTGGTTTTAAAAACACATCCTGCGCTGACCAGTTAGCACATGCCGTTTTGGCGGCAAAAGAAGCCGAGCAGGCTGAAAAGGCATAATTTTATTATGCCACCCCGTGTGTTCGAAACCATCCACACGTAAAACAAAACTAAGGAGACTTTTTATTATGCAAAAAAACACAAACAAAATCATTTTTATCTGTCAGGCAGCGATGATCGCTGCCCTCTACGTGGTGTTGACGTATGCCATCAACGCTTTTAACCTCGCCAGCGGAGCGATTCAGGTCCGTGTTTCCGAGGCACTTACCATTTTACCATTTTTCACACCGGCAGCGATCCCCGGACTTGTAATCGGATGTTTTATCGCTAATCTGTCCACCGGTGCGGTCATTTTGGACGTGATCTTTGGTACTTTGGCGACACTTCTCGGTGCATTGGGAACCTACGCCCTGCGCAAGTACAAATGGCTCGCTCCATTACCCCCAATTATTTCCAATACAATCATTGTACCATGGGTACTCCGCTTTGCCTACGGCATCGACAGCGCAATCCCTTATATGATGCTCACGGTAGGAATCGGCGAAGTCCTTTCCTGCGGCATTTTGGGTATGCTTTTATTATTTGCACTCAGAAAATTCGACAAAAATATCTTTAAAGCACATTGATTTTTCTTTCTTCAAAGAGTATAATGGAATCCGAATGTTTGTAGAATTGCGAGAGCAGTTTACTGCGAAGCAATTCGGTGATGTCTATGGCATCACTATTCGTTGATGTCTATGGCATCACAATTCGTTGATGTCACCGACATCCGATCAGGGTCATACCAGGAGGCACTCATGAAAAAACGTGTATTACTGACTGGGATTATACTCTTTCTCGTTGTGGCCGCCGGAATCGTGATGGTTCGTTTCCGGAAGCCGCAGCATACCAGTCAAACGAATAATTCCGATACTTATGAATATTACTATAATAATGAAGACGAAGAAGAGGAGGATTCTCTTTTGCCCGAGAATTTGGACTCTATATTGGCAGATAACAAAACCGTGCCTTTGGACACCATTCCAAGCAGTACTACAGTTTTAGTCAATCGCAAATACCTTCTTCCTTCCACCTATATTCCCAAAAATTTGGTGGTTCCCAATGTTGATTTCAGCTTTTCCTATGTCAATGACAAACGAAAAATGCGCAAAATTGCTGCGACATCATTGGAAAAATTGTTTGCGGCAGGCGAGAAAAAGGGAATTAAACTATATGGCGTTTCCGGTTATCGTTCGTATACAAGACAAAAAGAAATTTATGACCGGAATGTCGCCACCCGCGGAAAAGCAGCTACTGATGCCGTCTCCGCGATGCCGGGAAGCAGCGAGCATCAGACCGGGCTTACAATTGACGTCTCCGCACAAAGTGTAAGTTACCGGCTCGACCAGAGTTTTGGCGATACCAAAGAAGGAAAATGGCTTGCCAAACATTGTCACGAATATGGATTTATCATCCGTTATCCTTACGATAAGGAAAAAATTACCGGTTACAGTTACGAACCATGGCACATCCGCTATGTCGGAACAACCGTCGCCGCGTATTTATATAAAAACAATCTGACATTAGAAGAATATTATGGTGTTACTTTGAAGGATATGGAGGACAGCAGCAAACCGGAAACCAGTGTTGATGTCGAAGATCCGGATTCTGTTGTATATGCGACTCCAAAGCCGACAAAGAAACCAAAAGATAAGAAAAAGGACAAAAAAGACAAGAAGGCAAAAAGCAGTGCAAAACCGAAAAGCACGAAGGCACCCAAAGATGTCCCGGCTGCTTCTTTTACACCAGTGCCAACAACTCCAAATCCACCTATCGTCTCCTCTGCTCCAGCGGCAACAGATCCACCGACGCCGGCTCCTACTGAGCCACCGGCTGCCACAAACCCGCCTGCAGAAGAATCTTCTGCTCCTGTAAACCCGTCAAACGAATGAAAGAAAGGATATTATAGCAAATGAGAACTATATTGATTGTTTTACTGTATCTACTTGTATGTATCATCAGCATTCCGCTTCTCCTGATCGAATGCGTGGTACGAAAAATCAGCGAAAAAGCAGCGGCCGCTTTCGCCATCCGCATTGTGTGGATTGCCTTCAACGTAGCCATGTTTGTCTCCGGATGTAAAAAACACATCAAGGGACTGGAAAATATCCCAAGAGACACACCGGTTATGTTTGCCGCCAATCACCGTAGTTTTTATGATATTCTGCTGGCGTACTCTTCCATCGCATCGCAGCATATCCAGGTTGCTTTTATTTCCAAGATTGAGATCAAGAAATTTCCTATGATTGCACAATGGATGTATTTCCTGAACTGCTTATTTATGGACCGCGGCAATATGAAACAGAATATGAACGTGATCCTGAATGCCATTTCATTGGTAAAAGATGGTTATTCTATATACATTGCGCCAGAGGGAACCCGTAATGCTACCGACACCCTTCTTCCTTTTAAAGAGGGAAGCATGAAGATCGCCACAAAGACGAAAATTCCTATTATTCCGGTCTGTATCAAGGGAACGGAAGAAATCATGGAAAATCATCTTCCTTGGATCCATGGCGGTAACATTTACATTGAATACGGCACACCGGTTTATCCGGATCAGCTCGAAGCCGACGATAAAAAACACATCGGTGCTTACGTTCAAAACATCATTCAGCAGATGTATGACAAGTAACTTCTTGCACAATCGTATAAAAAATGTTAATATAATACTTAGGCACCGCAAATCTGTGCCAAATTTAGAAAAAGTGAGGTAACCATAATTATGAAAACCGCATTGATCGTAATGGGTATTATCCTTGCCGTACTCATTATCGTATTTATTGTTTTATCTATTGTTGGAAAGAAACTTCAGGCAAAGCAGGAAGCATCCCAGGAACAGATGAAAGAAGCATCCCAGATCGCTTCCATTCTGGTCATTGACAAGAAAAGGATGAAGTTAAAAGAAGCCGGACTTCCAAAGATGATCGTAGACAACACACCAAAATATCTCCGTGGATCTAAAATCCCGGTTGTAAAGGCAAAAATCGGTCCAAGAATCATGACATTGATGTGTGACGAAAAGATTTTTCCTCTGCTTCCGGTAAAGAAAGAATTGAAAGTCGTTTTAAGCGGTATTTATATCATGGATGTAAAAGGTTCCCGCAATAACTTATTGCAGCAGCCGGAAAAGATGGGATTCTTCCAGAAAATGAAACTCAAAGCTTTGAAAAAAGCCGGACAATAAAAAATAATAACTATTCAGCCTCCCCTCCCACACATTCGCATTTCGAACACTTCGTGTTCTTTTCCCGCCTTTGACAAGGCTAAAAATGCTCATATGTGGAGGGGGAGCCCTATTAGGATTTTTTGCATGGAAAGCAATGTCTTTTACGTGCAAGCACGACGATTCATTGCTTTCCATGCAAAAAATCCCGAATAGTTACCTTTTTTTCAAAAAACAATTGACAAACGCATGTTCGTGTGGTATGATAGCACCATAAACAGATGTTCGGATTGTTTGTTCGGATGTTATGTTCGATTCATTAGTTGTTATGTTTTACTATCCTAAGGAGTGATTTGTTATGAACAGAAGAAGGAAAATGTCGATTTTACACTGTCTCTTAGTTGTTTTTATTATTCTTGGATGCTTTGCCGTATTCCAGAACATTAATGCAAAGACAACCACAACCTCCAAAATGACCGTTAGCAGATATGAATCTGTTCTTGTGTATGAAGGAGATTCCGTTTGGTCAATCGCGAAAGATCATTTGAAAAATGCCGACGAAGAGCAGTTAACCTCTTATGTAGAAGAAATTAAAGAAATAAATAACATTTCTCAGGAAGGAATGATTTACGCCGGACGTTATCTTATCCTTCCTATTTATGAGAAAATTGAAGCTATTTAACAAGTGTATTATTACCCCCTGCCATAATTGTGCCAAGAAGACTTGCTACAATTAAAAAACAAGATGTAACATAACCGTTACATAAAGATAATACTACTATAAAGGGGCGAACTTACAATGAATACACCAAAAGCGACACCATTTCGGAAAATACTTTTTTCTTTCCTGACTTTACTTTTATTCGGAATCTTTTTCTTTCCTGCCACCAGCCAGGCGGCGACTCTTAAAGTGAAGTTAAATGGCAAAACCACCTATTATAGAAAGACACAGTCTATCGTAAGATATCAGAACAAGACCATTACAAAAAGTTCTCGTAAGGGACTTACCATTAAAGGCACACGCATGGTATCTTACAAAGATGTTTTTAAAAAGGGCTTGAAGGTAAAAACATCATATAGATCCTCTAAAAAAAGACTTACTTTTTCACGCAATGGAATTAAAGTAACCCTTACTGTCGGCAGTAAAAATGCTTATGTAAACGGGAAAAAATATCGCTTAAGTGTTGCGCCGACAAAGGTAACTTATGTTCGTAAACGAACCTCTGCAATATTAGTACCTGCAAAATTTTTATGTAAACATCTCGGCTTTCAATATAGGGCAAAGGGTTCTATTTTAACAATGACAAAACAATTTATGTACTCTTATCAGGAAAAAGATGCAAAAACTGTTGTTTATTCTAATTCCTTTACATTTAACGACAAATCTAACAAATTGGCTTCCATGCCGGCACTAAAAATATCCGGTTC
>OHZG01000518.1_pt1 | contig 14505 bp, 9 predicted proteins | sample 1580431 | NCBI WGS metagenome assembly OHZG01 (sample SAMEA3882527, study PRJEB24775) | human gut metagenome | biome: human-associated habitat; feature: intestine environment; material: feces | place: Netherlands | collected 2009/2010 | reverse complement strand
CGGAGCCCGATAAAAGATATTGAGATAAAACATCTATTGAAGAAGGCATTGACAGATAAAGTCAATGACCGCGAAATGTATATGAAGGGCATAGACCACAGTTATTATTATGAAGGGTATGCCGTGTATAAAACGGAGGAGTTGTAAGGAGATAATGTGCAATAAGGCATGAAAATTTTTCGTAGATAAAGAGTTATGTAATTTTTTTATATGTTTTTTTATATGTTAAAGAAAAACATTATGAGAATACAATATTAGTTTTAAAAAAAATGGGGGCTGGTCTCTTTTGTTTCGTGTTATGCCAAATTACAATTCTTTCATTTTGGCATGATAGCCTGTCGTGTCAGAGTCATGCTAAACAACGTTTTCAGGCCTTCCGGCATGACCGCCTGTCTCGCGGAAGTCATGCCCAACAACACTTTTTCTCCTGCGGCATGACCAATCCTCCTTTTTCCCAATTCACTAATCAATCATTACGGTCAAAAAGAGAAAAAGCATCAAAAAAATACCGTAAAAATTGGTAAAACATGGAAAGCGATGTTAAAAATTAACATTTTTTACGGTCAAAAAGACAAAAATAACACGAAAATACCGTAAAACCGCCAAAGAATGTAAAAATATGGAAGAAAATCACGGGAAATTACGGTAAAATTCCAAATTTTTTCATAGTTTGTCCGTAATCGTTGCTTGCCCTGAGTCCGTGGCACCTTCAGCTAACATTTTCCGAATTACCCCACGTCCGTGGAACCCTGAGCTCCCATTTTCCGTAATCGATGCTTGCCCCAAGTCCGTGACGCCCTGCGCCGCAGCACGAGAGTCCCCCGCCCCCTATCGAGAAAATATCGCCAAATTCTGCAAACTTTCCTCAAAAAGAAACACTTGCCCCATCGAATTTTTCGTTGTATAATGATAGGCAGAAAAATATTCAGTTTGGAGGAAGAAAAAATGAACTTAAATTTAAGGCCCGCAGAAGAATGTAAATATGATGCGGTTTCGCTTGGCGAAGTAATGCTTCGTTTGGATCCGGGCGAAGGGCGCATTCGTACCGCAAGATCGTTTCGTGCCTGGGAAGGCGGCGGTGAGTACAATGTAGTTCGTGGCTTGAGAAGATGCTTTGGCATGAACACAGGTGTGATCACGGCATTTGCGGACAATGAAGTAGGTAAATTGATGGAAGACTTCATTTTGCAGGGCGGTGTCGACACTTCTTTGATCAAATGGATGGAGACCGACGGAATCGGACGTGTATGCCGTAACGGTTTGAATTTTACCGAGCGTGGATTTGGTATCCGTGGCGCCGTAGGATGTTCTGACCGTGCTAACACAGCCATTTCAAAGGCAAAACAGGAAGATTTTGACTTTGATTATATCTTTGGCGAACTGGGTGCGCGCTGGTTACATACCGGTGGAATTTATGCCGCTTTGTCCGAGCAGTCATGCGAGACCGTATTGGCAGCCATCAAGGCAGCGAAGAAGTACGGAACTATCGTTTCTTATGACCTCAACTACCGTCCATCCATGTGGAGTGCGATCGGCGGTATCGAGAAAGCGCAGGAAGTAAATAAAGAAATCGCCAAATACGTAGACGTAATGATCGGAAATGAAGAAGATTTCACGGCTTGTCTTGGATTTGAGATCGAGGGAAATGATGCCAATCTGAAAGAATTGAATTTGGACGGATATAAGAAAATGATCAACGAGGCAGCGAAGACTTATCCAAACTTTAAAGCGGTAGCAACGACACTTCGTGAAGTAAAGACAGCGACAGTCAATGACTGGAGTGCAATCTGCTGGGCAGATGGCGAGATCTTCAAAGCCAAAGATTACAAAGGACTTGAGATCATGGACCGTGTCGGCGGCGGAGATTCCTTTGCTTCCGGTCTGATCTATGGTTTGATGACAACAGAAAATGCCGAACTTGCTGTAAATTATGGTGCAGCTCACGGTGCATTGGCAATGACAACCCCTGGTGATACTACGATGGCAAGCAAGAAAGAAGTAGAAGCTATCATGGGGGGTGCAGGAGCACGTGTACAGCGATAATGAAGCAAGAATCAGCAGATAAATCAGTATCAATTTGTATGGAGGAATGACATGTATAAAATTAATGACAACTATTTAAAATTACCTGGAAGTTACCTTTTTTCGACGATTGCGAAGAAAGTAAATGCGTATACAGAAGCAAATCCGGACAAAAAAGTGATCCGTCTCGGAATCGGAGACGTAACACTTCCTCTTGCGCCGGCAGTCATTGACGCAATGCACAAAGCCGTTGATGAGATGGCTCATGCTGAGACATTTCATGGGTATGCACCGGATCTTGGCTACGAATTTCTGCGCAGTGCGATCGTAGAAAACGATTACAAAGCACGCGGCGTGGACATTGCCATCGATGAGATCTTCGTCAGCGACGGAGCAAAGAGTGATTCCGGAAACATCGGAGACATTTTCGCACAGAATAACCGTATCGCAGTATGTGATCCAGTTTACCCGGTTTATGTAGATACCAATGCCATGGCAGGTAGAACCGGAGACTACGTGAAAGAGAAAGAAGCATGGTCAAATGTAATTTATATGCCATGTACCGCAGAAAATAATTTTGTACCGGAACTTCCCAAAGAGACACCGGACATCATTTACATCTGCTGTCCAAACAATCCGACCGGAACGACATTAAATAAAGATCAACTTCAGAAATGGGTTGACTTTGCTTTGACAAAAGGTGCTGTTATCATTTATGATGCAGCTTATGAAGCATACATTTCCGAGGACGACGTACCACACAGCATTTACGAATGCGATGGCGCGAAGAAATGTGCGATCGAGATGAGAAGTTTCTCCAAAAATGCCGGATTTACCGGAACTCGTCTTGGATTTACCGTAATTCCGAAAGAGCTTACCTGTGACGGTGTGTCACTGAACAGTCTCTGGGCGAGAAGACACGGAACCAAGTTCAACGGAGCACCTTATATCATCCAGCGCGCCGGTGAAGCGGTATACAGTCCGGAAGGAAAGAAACAGACAAAAGAGCAGATTGCATATTACATGAACAATGCAAAGATCATCCGCGAGGGATTGACAAATGCCGGATATACCGTGTTTGGCGGTGTAAACGCACCATATATCTGGTTGAAGACGCCAGACAATATGACATCCTGGGAGTTCTTCGATTATTTGCTTGAGAACCTGAACATTGTCGGAACACCGGGAAGTGGCTTCGGACCGAGCGGAGAAGGATATTTCCGACTGACTGCATTTGGCTCTTTAGAGAATACCAAAGAGGCGATGGAGCGCATCGTAAAATAAATTCGTGCCATGTCGTCTCAGAATGGAGGTCTATATGAAGAAACGTAGTAAAGTAACCGCAGTGCTGCTTAGTCTGGCATTGTTGATCTGTGCCCTGCCGACCACGGTTGTGAAGGCAGATTCCACAGGAAATTCGGATGATACATCCGTAGAGGTTTCTCCTTATATCTCATTGGGAGCAGACTTGAACGCACAGCAGAAAGACATTGTCCTGGCACTTCTGGGTGTAACCGAGGCGGACCTTGACAATTATGAAGTTTTACAGGTAACAAACAAAGACGAGCATGAATATCTTGACGACTACCTTTCCGCTTCGGTCATCGGAACGAAGGCACTTTCGTCTGTCCGTATCGAAAAAGGCGAAGAGGGAAAAGGCATTCATGTAGAGACAAAAAATATCACTTATTGTACGAGCGGAATGTACACCAATGCATTGATTACCGCCGGTATCACGGATGCGGATGTGATTGTTGCCGGTCCGTTTGAACTCTCCGGTACGGCAGCGCTTGTCGGGGCAATGAAAGCCTATGAGGCAATGACCGGCGAGACATTGAGTGATGACCGCGAAGATGCAGCCACCAACGAACTTGTGTTGACCAGTGAACTGGCACAGAGCATTGGCTCCGACGATGCCGAGAAGCTGATGGCACTTGTGAAAGAAAAAGTGGCAAACGGCGATATCAAAGATGCGGACGATCTTCAGAAAGCGATCGAAGAATCGGCCGATGAACTTGGTGTCAGCCTGACGGATGCGCAGAAGCAGAAACTCGCACAATTATTTGACAAAATCAGTAAATTGGATCTTGATGTTGACAAGCTGAAGCAGCAGGCAGAAAGCATCTACAACAAACTCCAGGATTTGGGATTGACGGTAGATGAGGCACAGGGCTGGCTTGACAAGATCGTATCGTTCTTTAAGAAAATTGCCGAGACGGTATCGTCCTGGTTCTAAGTGAAAATTATGAAATCTCCCTGTTTTGGTGCGGTGGCACCAAGGCGGGGAGATTTTTTTAACTTGCCATTCTCAATCCCTCTGTGGTATAATAAACTATGTGTGCATAAACGCATGAAAAGAGATGGAGGAATGTTACATGAAGATAAGTGTAGTTATTGCTTATCACGATGAAAAACAGTATATAAAAGACTGTTTGGCGAGCCTGGCAGAGCAGACATTTCAGGACTTTGAAGTGATCCTTGTCTGTGATGGATGCGAGGCACCGGAAGAAGGGATTCCGGAGAAGCTGAACATTGTTACCGTGATGCAGGAAGAAAAGGGTGTCGCGGGGGCGAGAAACGCGGGAATAGAAAAGGCACAGGGAGAATATGTAGTGTTTTTGGATGCCGACGATTATCTGGCAGAGGATACGCTGGAGGCATTGGCAGAGAAAGCAGAACCGGAAACGGTAGTTTACATTTCCAAAACCGAGACATGGTACAGCCGCAAGGTGTATCAGGACAATGGGGAAAAATTAGACGAACAAAATGATACCAATGGCGACGAAGGAGAAGAGACCAAGGTTGATCCGGAAAATCCATATGAGTATCTCATTGCAAATACCAAAAAATGGCAAAATATATCGACGCTGGGATTGCTGATTCCGCGCAGACTTTTGATAGAAAATCCAATCCGTTTTTGTGAAGAATTGGAATACGATTCCGATATTCCGGTGCTGATGGAAGTGTTGGCAAAGGCACCAAAGACGGTTTATCAGGAAAAAGGAACTTATATAAAGAGAAAGCACAACGATCCGATCAATCTGCCATCGCTTTTGCAGAAAAAGGATGCCGCGAAAAAAGTGGCAGAGGCGATGAAGAGTTACGAGATGGCAAGCCGGTTTGTGGACAAAGAAAACGGCAGAGCATTTCATTATCGCTTCGCGATGTGTCTCGTGACAATGATCGCGCCATTTATGATCGAGAGCAAAGCGGCAGAGAGAAAAGAGACCGCTAAGGAATTAAAACAGACACTGGAAATTCTTGGGAAAGATGGATGGGCGGAGATTCCATTGAAGCATCATCCGAGAAAGCTGATCGCCTATGGTCTTGCCGGAGATGCGGACAAGATCGTGAAAAAGACGCGAAATCATGCGAGACGACAGACGTTGTTCCGCGTATGTACGAGCCGTGCAAAATGCAAGCGTTATTTGTATGAAAAAGTTTTCAGTAAGATGAAAATGCTCGACGACATGGTGATTTTTGAGAGCTTCTTTGGAAAAAGTTATTCGGACAGTCCAAAGTACATCTTTGAATATATGAACGAGACGTATCCGGGAAAGTACCGGTATATGTGGGTGAATGCAGGAAAGAAACTGAATCTGCCGTATCCGTCAAAGCAGATGAAGCGGTTCAGTTTTAAATATTTCTTTTACATGGCAAGAGCCAAATACATCGTATTTAATGGAAGACAGCCACAGTATTTTATCAAGCGGAAAGGCAATGTCTTTTTGGAGACGTGGCACGGAACGCCGTTGAAAAAACTCGTATTTGATATGGAAGATGTGACGACGGCATCGCCGCTTTACAAAGAGCAGTTCTATATCCAGACACGGTCGTGGGATTATCTCGTCGCACCGAACCGGTTTTCCGAGGACGTTTTCCGACATGCATTCATGTACGACGGAAAAATGCTTGAGACGGGATATCCGAGAAATGACATCCTGTATTGTCAAGATAAGGAAAAACGGATGCGTGAGATCAAGGAAGAACTGCATCTGCCGCAGGATAAAAAAATTATTTTGTATGCGCCGACATGGCGTGACGACGAATTTTACGGGCATGCCAAATACAAATTTACGTTGCAGTTAGACCTTGCAAAAATGCAGAAAGAGCTTGGGGATGAATACATCATTTTGCTGCGGACGCATTATTTTATCGCCGATGTGCTCGATCTTTCGGAGTATGAGGGATTTGCGTACAATCTGAGCAAATACGATGACATTGCGCGACTGTATCTCATCTCGGATGTGCTGATCACGGATTATTCGTCCGTATTTTTCGATTATGCGAATCTGCGCCGCCCGATGCTGTTCTTTACGTATGATCTGGAGAAGTACCGCAGTGTACTCCGCGGATTTTACATCGATGTGGAAGAAGAACTTCCGGGACCGATGCTGATGACGACGGATGAAGTGATCGGAGCATTGCAGAACATTGAAAAAGTTGTAACGGAGTATAGCGATAAGTATACCGCATTTTGTGATAAATATTGTGCCTGGGAAGACGGAACGGCGGCAAAAAAAGTCGTGGAGACCGTGTTTTCGGACAAAAGTAACAAATAATATAAGATAGAAGGTTTAAGAAAAATGGCTAAGATTAGTATCATTGTTCCTTATTTGAAAGGACCGGCGTACTTAGAAGATTGTATTCAGAGTATTGAAGATCAGAAAATGGACGACATTGAAGTGGTTCTTGTGGATGACAAGGATGGACATGACGTGCCGGAAGCAATTCTGCAGAAGAGTTTTGTCAAATATGTCCGCATGGAAGACGAAAAAGATGTCGATGAATTTTATGAAAAAAAAGGAATTTTTTTGGAAGAACGCAGACGCAAACGTCTGGGGATGAATAAAGAAGAATATGCTGCTTATCTGCTGCAAAAAGAACAGCAGAAAGAGGAAGAAGAGGAAGCGGATGATGCGAATGTCGATAATCCGGTCGAGGGTGAATTGGAACTGCCACTTCGACCATTTGGCGTGGCAGCAGCGAGAAATACCGGTGTAAAATATGCGACAGGTACGTATCTGTATTTTCTGGATGCAGATGACTATTTGTTAGAGGATGCGCTTCCCAAATTATACCATCTTGCCGAAGAGAAACAGGCGGACATCGTAACCGGAAACCGTTATGCTTCCTGGTTCCGTCCAATCAGTTTTGATTTTGAAAAAGCAAAGGCGGACTCGGAAATCGAGGGAATTGTGCCACTTGAAGGCGAGACGTTGGAGGCGGTATTGTCAACGCGCTTTACGATGCAGCATTTTCTGATCCGCAGATCGTATTATGATGCGCAGGGCGTATCGTTTGATGAGATGATCACATTTTATTCGGATGTTCCGGTCATCGCAAAACTGCTCGCCGGTGCGAAAGGGAAAATGTGGGTAGACGGCAGCAGTATTTATGTATGGCGCCGCCGCAACGATCCGATCCATCTGCCGGCACTCAGCCAGAAGAAGAGAAAACGCAGAACCGATGATTATATCGAGAGTTATGAGAAGGCAAAAGAAGAGATCAAAGATGCGGAGGAATCTTTGCAATTTGCGTTAAACCGTCGTTTGTGCCGGTTTACGATCAGTAAATTTCCAAACCGCCTGAAGGGCGCAAAGAGTGTACGTTATACGAAAAATCTGCGGAAGATTCCGAAAGATCAGTTGAAGAAGATTAAGAAAGAATTGACTTTCTTCCATGGAATCGAACTGGGGTATATTGTAAAAGGAAAATACCGCACAGCGAAGCCGTTTGAGCGGCTGGCGCATGTGATGCAGAAAAAGCGTGGTTTGTTTGGAAAACCGATCCAGTACTGGCGGTTCCTTGACAAACATATTTTCCGGAAAATGCCAGTCAAAGAGAACTGGGTATTTGTCGAAAGTTTCTTTGGAAAGAGTTATTCGGACAGCCCGAAATATTTGTATGAATATTTATATGATACATACGGAGATAAATATCATTACATCTGGTGCCTCAATAAGCGTGCCAAGGAGATGAAAGGGCATCCGCCGATCTGTAAGCGGCATACCCTCCGTTATGTATATTATTTGTCCCGTTCGAAGTACATTATCTGCAATACGAGACAGCCGGCGTGGTTTAAAAAGCGCGAAGAAGTGATGTTTTTGGAAACATGGCATGGAACACCGCTGAAAAAGCTGGCGTTTGACCTGGATGATATTCATGCGGCAAGCCAGAATCATAAGACGATGTTTTACCGTCAGGGTAAGGCTTGGAATTATCTGATCTCCGCAAACCGTTTTTCGACGGATGTATTTGAGCGCGCATTCTGTGTGCCTCGCGAAAAGATCATTGAGGTCGGATATCCAAGGAATGACATTTTGTATTCGGAGCGGGCAGATGAGATCGCAAAAGAAGTGAAGAAAGAATTTGGCATTCCGGAAGATAAGCGCGTTATCCTGTATGCGCCGACATGGCGAGACAACCAGTTTTATGGAAAAGGAAAATACAAATTCACACTGGCGATGGATCTGGAGCGTATGCGGAAAGAGTTAGGAAAAGACAGTGTCATTCTGCTTCGTACGCATTATTATATCGCTGACAGCCTGGATTTGACCGGACTGGAAGATTTTGTATACAATGGAAGCACCTACAACGATGTATCCCGTTTGTATCTGGCAAGTGATATTTGTATCACGGATTATTCATCCGTATTTTTTGACTATGCGAACCTGCGTCGCCCGATGCTGTTCTTTGCGTATGATTATGAAGATTATAAAGACGAGATCCGCGGAATGTATTTTGACATGAATACCGAACTTCCGGGACCGATTGTACAAACCAATGACGAACTTGTGGATGCCCTGCATCATATCGATGAAATTTCGGAGAAATACAAAAAACGTTATGACCGCTTTTATGACAAATTCTGCCATGTAGATGACGGACACGCGTCAAAACGTGCGATCGATATTGTGTTCGAAGGGGCAAAACCTACTTTTGCAGAAACGGAGGAATGATGTGAGAACCGTAATTCGATATATCGTAAAAAAGCTGGTTATCCTGTTGTACCGGATTATGTGTGTGATCATACCGGTCAATAAAAAGCGTATTGTATTTGACTCCAGTCTCGGAAAAAGCTATTCGGGAAATCCGCGTCATATCTTTGAATATATGGTAGAAAATGGCTATCAGGAAAAATGGGAATGCACGTGGTTTTACGAAAATGACCCATATCCGATACCGGGGGATGGCTATCAGTTCCGATATGGACGATTGCGATACTTATATTATATGGCAACTGCGAAAGTGTGGGTGTTTGACTGCCGCCAGCCGGAATGGCTGATCAAGCGGAAGGGCTGTTATTACATTCAGACATGGCATGGAACACCGCTGAAAAAGCTGGTTCTTGACATGGAAGATGTGTTTATGGTAAATGAGACGGATATAGAGTCCTATCAGAAGGGATTTGTGAAAAATGTGCAGAGCTGGGATTTTCTCATTTCCCAGAATCCGTTTTCTACGACGACATTCCGGCGCGCATTTGATTTCAATAAATGTATGCTGGAGATCGGATATCCGCGAAATGACATATTGTTTAAGAAGAACAATGAGGAAGACATCGTGCGGTTAAAACGCCGCCTGGGACTGCCGCTGGATAAGAAGATCCTGCTGTATGCACCGACGTTCCGCGATGATGAGTTTAATGAAAATTCGAGTTACAAATTCAGTCCGAAGCTGTCGTTTCAGAAATTGAAAGAGGCGCTGCAGGAGGAGTACATTTTGATCGTCAAATATCATTATCTCATCATGGATTACATTGACTGGTTCCAGTACAAAGGATTTATCTATCATTTTGACCAGAGTAATGACATTGCGGAGTTATTTTTGGTGTCCGATATGCTGATCACGGATTATTCCTCTGTCATGTTTGACTATAGTATATTACACCGACCAATGTTCTTTTATGCATACGATCTGGATAAATACAAAAATGATCTGCGTGGTTTTTATTTTGATTACCGCGGGGAGATGCCGGGACCGATTTCGGCGGATACCGATGAATTGATCCGTGATATCAAAAATTACAATGCTTCCGAATACGAGGAGCGTTATGAAAATTTCCGCAAAAAATACAATTGCTGGGACGACGGAAATGCCTCGGCAAAAGTGGTGGATACAATAAAAGAATTATTGTAACTATTCAGGACGCCCCTCCCCGCACATTCGCATTTCGAACACTTCGTGTTCTTTCTTGCCTTTGACAAGGCTAAAAATGTTCATATGGGGAGGGGAGCCCTATTAGGATCTAAATGTATGGAAATCAAAGCCTCTTACGTGCAAGCACGACGATTCATTGATTTCCATACATTGATCCTGAATAGTTACGAATTATTGAAAAGTTAGCGATAAGGACTGCTCACGAGGCAGTCCTTTTTTCTAACTCTACCAGGGGAACCGGCATTAGGGATAACACAGCGACCATAACCCAATGCATCGGGCTGAGTGGTACGGTATGGAAGATGAATTGCAATGGTGCATACGTAATAACGGCACATTGCAGCGCGATGCACAAAAAGGAACTGGCTGCCAGTTTGCGGTTTCCGAGGATTCCGATATGGAAAAGGGATTCTTTTGTGCTTCGCATATTGAAGGAATGCACGAGCTGCGACAAGGACAATACGGCGAAACACATGGTGCTTCCGACGTCAGCGCCGCCGGTTTTGTGCCCCAGCAGATAGGCGAAGAGGGCAAGGGAGCCGATGAACATGCCTTCCACGAAGATACGGAACATTCCACCGCCGCCAAAAAGTCCTTTTTTATCGGAGCGCGGCGGTTCTTTCATAATGTCTTTTTCCGGCGGTTCCAGTCCGAGACAGATTGCCGGGAAGGAGTCGGTCACCAGATTGATAAAGAGAAGCTGAACCGGCAGCAGCGGCGAATTGTGCCCCAGCAAAATCGCGGCGAAGATGGTCATGATCTCGCCGATGTTGCAGGACAGCAGGAAATGAACGGCTTTTTTGATGTTCTGATAAATTCCGCGCCCTTCTTCGACGGCATCGACGATGGTGGCAAAGTTGTCATCCATAAGCACCATATCAGCGGCATTTTTGGCAACATCGGTACCGGATTTTCCCATTGCGCAGCCGATATCGGCTTTTTGCAGGGCGGGCGCATCGTTGACTCCGTCGCCGGTCATGGCGACGACTTCTCCCTGTGATTGAAAGGCTTTTACAAGGCGCACTTTGTGGGTCGGCGAAACACGGGCATAGATACTGTGACTGTGTATCACATCTGCTAGTTCGGCATCGGAAAGTTGTTCGAGCTCAGGCCCGGTCATAACTTCGCTGTCGTTTTTGCAGATGCCAAGAGACTGGCCGATGGAAGAGGCGGTCAATTTGTGGTCCCCGGTGATCATAACCGGCCGGATACCGGCTCGCCGGCACCTTGCGACGGCGAAAGGCGCCTCTTTTCGCGGAGGATCCATAAAGGCGGCAAAGCCGACAAAGATCAGGTTATTGTCGCAGTTTTTATGTACGGAAGAAGGAGCTGTTTTGGGCAGATCACGATATCCAATGGCAAGCACACGGAGCGCATCTCCGGCATACATTTGCAAGATGTCACCGAGGTGCTTTTTTTGCAGGGAACTAAGCGGTTTTTCTCCTTCTTTTGTCAATATTTTTGTACAACGCGATAAAAGAATTTCCGGTGCGCCTTTTGTGATACAGCGCAGGCCGCCGGAAAAAGAGTGGATCGTGGTCATTCTTTTTCTCTTAGAATCAAACGGAATTTCATCGATCAAAGGAAAACTTTTTTCCCATTTTTTTACAGGATAAGACTGCTCATCTGCAAAGTGGTAAATGGCTTTTTCTACCGGACTGCGACCGTGGCTGGCTAACGTGAAAAATTCAAACAATTTTTCCGGTTCCACGAAGGAGTGCGATTTTGTCATTGTCATTTTGTTTTCGGTCAAAGTTCCGGTCTTGTCAGAACAGATAACGGTGGCACTTCCCAGCGTCTCTACCGCAGGAAGCCGGCGAATGACTGCATTTTTCTTCGCCATGCGTTCGACGCCGAGCGAGAGCATGATCGTGACGAGAGCCGGCAGACTTTCCGGAATGGCAGCGACACCAAGGCTTACAGAAGTCATAAACATATCAAGGAGTGGCTGTTTTTTCAAAATCCCCAAAAAGAATATGAGGACGCAGATTCCCAGAGCAAGTACGCCGAGAAGTTTACCGGTGTGATTCAGCTTTTTTTGCAGCGGCGTATCCGGCGGTGTTTCGGAGGAAATCAGATCGGCAATCTTTCCCAGTTCGGTTTGCATCCCGGTCGCGGTGACGACGGCCGTCCCGCTTCCTCCGACGACAATTGTTCCGGCGAAAACCATATTGGTTTTGTCCGCAAGGGAAGGCGTTATATCGGATAAAGGATTTACAGTTTTTTCCACCGGGTGTGTCTCGCCCGTCAAAGCAGATTCTTCCACGGAAAGAGATAGACTTGTCAATAATCTGGCGTCGGCGGGCACGAGGTGCCCGGATTCCAACAAGATAATATCGCCCGGTACGAGGGCGGCAGCTTCGATCTGTTTTGTATCTCCGCCTCGCAGACAGAGTGCCAGAGGGGCAGATAGTTCTTTGAGCGCCTCAAGTGAGCGGCGCGCACGTGCTTCCTGAAAAACACCGAGAACCGCATTGAGAATGACAATCGCCAAAATGATCGCCGGTTCAACGAGATCAATCTGCCCTTGCAGATACGAAACCAAAAAAGAGATCAATGCGGCGATAAGCAGCGTAATGATCATGAAATCTTTCATTTGATTTAAGAAGGAAACAAACAGGCTTTCCGGCTTCTTGTGCGCCAGTTCATTTGTGCCGTAAGTGCTTCGGCGTTTTGCCGCTTCTTTTTCTGAAAGTCCGGTTGTTTCGGATGTCTTCCAGTGAGCAAGAACTTCTTTCGGGGTACGGCGTTCCCAGGATAATGGATTCATAATGCCCTCCTTTGGCAGTAGTACAATTCAGTCTATGCGGCAGAAAGGGAAAAAAGCACCGGAAGAATATCGGAAAATAATACCAGAGAAAATAAAAGAAAAAGCACAGCAGACCCCGGTTGTATCGTTTGTGGCCTATTCCGGCACCGGTAAGACGACATTTCTGGAAAAACTGATTCCGAAGCTGAAAGCATATGGGCTTAAGATTGCGATCGTAAAGCATGACGGACATCGGTTTGATATCGATCACGAAGGAAAAGACAGTGACCGCTTTACCAAAGCCGGAGCAGACGTGACCGGTCTGATCTCCTCGGAGAAAGCGGTGCTGATGGACAACAGAACAGTTGATCCGGAAGAATTCCTGAAAAAGATAGATGGTGTGGATCTGATTCTGACAGAGGGATTCAAGCACGGACCGTGGCCGAAGATTATGCTGCACCGGAAAGAAAACGGGAAACCGATGCCGTTACGACCGGAAGAATGTCTGGCAGTGATCAGTGATGTGGATGTGGAGGACTGTGAAAATGTGTTCCCGTTGGACGATGTTGGGAAAACGGCGTTTTTTTTACTTCAGTATATATAGCAGAATATGCAACATATAGAAAATCTATAGTAGAGTATGAAACGGAATGTGCCTGGATGACAGGTACAAGATGATAGATACATTGATAAGAATTGAAACGAGAAACGATAAAGAAACGAGGCGGAAAAAGTATGAAACTGATCAGAACAGAAGATGCAGTGGGACATGTGTTATGTCATGATATGACGCAGATCATTCCGGGAGTGATCAAAGATGCGAGATTCCGGAAGGGACATATTGTCACAGAAGAAGATATTCCGGTGCTTCTTTCCATAGGGAAAGAACATCTGTATGTCTGGGAGAAGACAGAAGGCATGCTTCATGAGGATGAAGGTGCGGAACGTCTGCGCAGGATCACGCAGAATGAAAATATGCATCCGTCAGTTGTAAAAGAAGGCAAAATTGAACTGCTTGCGGATGTCGACGGATTATTCCAGGTGGATGTCGAACGATTATATGATGTGAACAGTGTGGATGAGATCATGATCGCAACCAGACACACGAATACAGCGGTAAAAAAAGGCGACAAGCTCGCAGGAATGCGGGTGATTCCGCTGATCATAGATGAAAAGAGACTGGAAGAAGCAGAAAAAAAGGCGGGTCCGGAACCGTTATTGAAGGTAACACCGTGGAAATTAAAGACGGCAGGTGTGATCACAACCGGAAGTGAAGTCTATAAAGGACTGATCAAAGACCAGTTTACTCCTATAGTGGAAAAGAAGCTGGAGACATTTGGAATCCAGATGACAAAGCATGTATTATGCAGTGATGATACGAAAATGATCACGGACGCAATTGCAGAAATGAAGGAAGCGGGAGTGGATCTTATTATCTGTACGGGCGGGATGAGTGTAGATCCGGATGATAAGACACCGGGTGCAATCAAGGCTTCCGGAGCGGAAATCGTCACATATGGGGCACCGACACTGCCGGGTGCGATGTTGTGTCTGGCTTACTTTGAAGAGGA
>OHZG01000506.1_pt1 | contig 14741 bp, 18 predicted proteins | sample 1580431 | NCBI WGS metagenome assembly OHZG01 (sample SAMEA3882527, study PRJEB24775) | human gut metagenome | biome: human-associated habitat; feature: intestine environment; material: feces | place: Netherlands | collected 2009/2010 | reverse complement strand
TGCCGGTGATCTGCGTGAATTCGTCGGTCTTTTCGCGCAGCTCGCGCAGCTGCGTCTGGATCTCGACGTGCTGGTGGTGGATGCGCTTGAGCAGCGGCGAGAGCTCCTCGTAGGCATCGTTGTCGAGCGGGTGCTCGAGATCGAGGCTGTTGAGCGGGTCGACGATGCGCCGCGACAGCCGTCTGGCCAGCAGGCCGGAGAGGATGAGCGCCACGATGAGCACGATCAGCAGCGGCTGGATCATGCCGACGGCGATCATGCCGACCGTCGCGCGGCTGATGGAAATGCGCAGCACCGTGCCGTCGTCCAGACGCTGGGCGTAGTACATGGTCTTTTCCATGAGCGTCGAGGAATAGCGCGTGCTCTCGCCGGTGCCGGTCGCCAGCGCCTGACTGACCTCGGCGCGCGAGGCGTGGTTCTCAAGACTCTCGGCGTTGGTCTTCGTGTCGTACAGGACGCTGCCGTCGGCCGCGATCCATGTCAGGCGGCAGCGGTCGGCCGTCAGCTGGGACAGATAGTCCGTGCCGCCGTCCTCGACGGCCGCTGCGGCGAGACTCAGCTCGTCGCGCAGCTGGTTTTCCTCCACGCCGCCGAAGTAATCGTACAAAAAGCCCATGATGATCAGCAGGCTCGCCAGCAGCACGCACCCGGCCACGAGCAGGATGGATTGAAAGATCTTTTTGGTCATGTCGTTGCCTCCATGCGGTAGCCAACATTGCGCACCGTTTCGATCCGCCGTCCGTAGGGGCCGAGCTTCTGCCGGAGCGTCCGGATGTGCATGTCGACCGTGCGGGTCTCGCCGCAGTAGTCCATGCCCCAGATCTCCTGAAAGAGCTGGTCGCGCGTGAACGCCATGCCCGGATGGGATAGAAACAGGCGCAGGAGTTCAAATTCTTTATACGTAAGCGCGACACGCGCGCCGTCGACCGTGACCGTGTGTGCGTCGAGATCGACGACGAGCCCGCCGCTGCGCAGCTGATGTGCAGCTTTTTCCGGCTGGCAGCGGCGCAGCACCGCCTTGACGCAGGACACGAGCTCCATCACGCCGAAGGGCTTGACGAGGTAATAGTCCGCGCCGAGGTCGAGGCCGCGGATCTTGTCGTACTCCGCGCCCTTGGCCGTGGCCATGACGACCGGGATGGTGCGCAGCTCCGCCGACGCCTTCATGCGCTGCAGCAGCTCGATGCCGTCCACGCCGGGCAGCATCACGTCGAGCACCACCAGATCGGGCTTCTCCGTCTGGAGCGCCGACCAGAATGACACGCCATCTTCAAAGCCGCGGGCGTCAAACCCCGTGGATGAGAGCGTATAGACCTCAATGTCGCGGATACTGGCGTCGTCCTCCACACACCAGATCATGGCTTACCCCTCCTTGTGCACCCCGGTGACCGAGAAGATCACCCACTCGGCGATGTTCGTCGCGTGGTCGCCGATGCGCTCGAAGTATTTGGCGATCATGAGCAGGTCGAGCGCGTACTCCCCGTCGTCGGGGTGGGCGGCGATCTTGTCAATCAGCCGGCGCTTGACCTCGTCGAAGGCGTTGTCCACGACATCGTCCTCGGCGATGACCGTCTCTGCCAGCATTGTATCATGCTTGACGTAGGCGTCAACACTTTCTGTGACCATATGGATGGTCGAGAGCGCCATTTCGCGCAGCAGATCGTCATTTTCCGCCGAACGGCCGGCAAGAAACTGGATGATCTCCGCAATGTCCTCGGCCTGATCGCCGATGCGCTCCATGTCCGTGATCATCTTCAGCGCGGCCGAAATCTGGCGCAGGTCGCGCGCGACGGGCTGCTGCTGGAGCAGGAGCTTGAGGCACAGCGACTCGATGTTGCGCTCCTTCTGGTCGATCTCGGCATCGAGCGGCGCGACGCGCTGCGCCAGCTCCGGATCCGCCTCCGTGAGGGCCTTGGATGCGAGCGCGATGACCTCCTCGCACAGTGCGCCCATCTCGATCATCTCCTTGTTCAGGAGCGCGAGCTGTTCATCAAACCGGCTTCTCATTAGCCAAACCTCCCTGTGATGTAATCCTCCGTGCGCTTATCCTGCGGCTGCGAGAACAGCTGCTGCGTGTCGCCGCACTCGACGAGCTCGCCGAGCAGGAAAAACGCCGTGCGGTCAGAGATACGCACCGCCTGCTGCATGTTGTGCGTGACGATGACGATCGTGTACTGTTCCTTGAGCTGCATGGCCAGCTCCTCAATCTTCGACGTGGAGATGGGGTCAAGCGCGCTCGTGGGCTCGTCCATGAGCAGCACCTCCGGCTCGACCGCGAGCGCGCGGGCGATGCACAGGCGCTGCTGCTGGCCGCCGGAGAGGCCGAGGGCGTTTTTCTTCAGGCGGTCTTTCACCTCGTCCCAGATGGCCGCGCCGCGCAGGGACTTTTCGACGATCTCGTCGAGCCTGGCGCGGTTTTTGATGCCGTGCGTGCGCGGGCCATAGGCAATGTTGTCGTAGATGCTCATCGGAAACGGGTTCGGCTTCTGAAAGACCATGCCGATCTCGCGCCGCAGCTCGTTGACGTCCGTTCCGGGGGCGAAAATGTCCTGATCGCGGTAGCGCACATCGCCCGTGATCTTCACGCCCGGGATGAGGTCGTTCATGCGGTTGAGCGTTTTGAGAAACGTGGATTTGCCGCAGCCGGACGGCCCGATGAGCGCCGTGATGCTCTTTTCGGGAATGTTCAAACTGATATCGTGCAGCGCCTGATGATCTCCGTACCAGAGGTCTAGGCCCTGGACTGTCATAATGTCACTCATAAACTTCTTTTCCTCCTGAAGTATCGCTCAACGAGCGTAGCAGCGCCGTTGATGAGCAGCGTAAGGATCATCAAAATGGCGGCGATGGCAAAGGCCACATCAAACTGGCCCTGCTCCTTGGCGTAAACGTAAAGCGCGACGGTGAGCGTGGCGCCCGCGCTGCTCAGTCCCTCGAAAAAGTCGTTGAGCGCGTGGGCAAAGCCCGCCGTGAACAGCAGCGCGGCCGACTCGCCGAGGATGCGGCCGACGGACAGGATGCAGCCGGTGATGACGCCGTCCACGCAGCCGGGCAGCACCACGGTGCGGATGACACGCCACTTGCCCGCACCGAGGCCGAACGCGCCCTCGCGGTAGCTCTGCGGCACGGTTTTGAGGCTCTCCTGCGTGGTGCGCATGATGGTCGGCAGGTTCATGATGACGAGCGTGAGCGCGCCGGCCAGCAACGATGTTTTCATATTCAGAAACTGGCAGAAAAACAGCATGCCCACAAGGCCGTAGATGATCGACGGGATGCCGGAGAGCGTCTCAGCCGCGTACTCGATGGCGCCGATGAGCCGGCGGTTCGTGGCGTACTCGGTCAGGTAGATGGCCGCGCCCACGCCGAGCGGCAGGACGATGAGCAGCGTCGCAATGACGATATAGAGCGTGTTGAGGATGTCCGGCAGGATGCCGATGCGGTCGGACAGGTAGCTCGGCGCGGTGGACAGCAGCGTCCACGACACGTTCGGCAGACCCTTGATGAGCACGTAGGCGATCAGAAACAGCACGAGCGCCGCCGTGATCATGGCCGCCACACCCATGAGGATGCGCATGGTGAGAATATAGGCCCTGCGGCCGCCGGAAACGGCTTTCTTTTTCATTTGTCCCCCTCCTTATTGCGCTTGAGGAAGAAGTTGAGCGTGGCGTTGATGAGCATGATGAACAAAAACAGCACCAGCGCGATGGAAAACAGCGCCTGCCGCTGCAGGCCGCTGGAGTAGGACATTTCGCTGGCGACGGCGGTGGTCAGAAAGCGCACGCTCTGAAACAGGCTCGGCATATTCGGCACATTGCCCGACACCATCATGACGGCCATGGCCTCGCCGATGGCACGGCCAATGCCCAGAACGATACCGGCTGCAATGCCGCTCCTGGCCGCCGGGATGCTGATCTTGAACCACGTTTCCGTATCGGTCGCACCCAGTGCCAGACTGCCCTGCTCATACTCGGGCGGCACGGCCTCGAGCGCCGTGACGGACACCTTGATGATCGACGGCAGGATCATGATCGCCAGCACGACGATGGCGGCGAGCAGGCTCGCGCCGTCGGCCAGGTGAAACACCTTGCGGATGCCCGGCACGAGCACGAGCATACCCACAAGGCCGTAGACGACCGACGGGATGCCGGCCAGCAGGCTCACGGCCGATTCGAGCACGGTCTTGAGCCGCGGCGGGGCGACCTTCGCCAGATACACGGCCGTCAGGAAGCCCAGCGGCACGCCGAGCACGATGGCCCCGGCCGTGCCGTATACACTTGTCAGAATGAACGGTAAAATGCCGTACGACGGCTCTGCCGCCGTGGAGGCCCACGTCTTGCCGAACAGAAACGGGACGAGCCCGATCTTCTGGATGGCGGGGATTCCGGAGACGATCAGGTACACGCTGATGAGCAGCACACACCCGACGGTGATAAGGCCAAGGAGCAGAAACACGCCATGCACGACCGTCTCCAGAACTTGAGATCTCTTTTTCATATCCAGCACCTCTGTATATGCGAAAGGCGGCTGGTCTCCAGCCGCCTGTACGCTTGTCTGTGGCTCAGGCCACCGGGACTGCGCCCGCCGCGGAGATGATGGACGCGGCGTCCGCAGAGGTCGCAAAGTCGAAGAACTTCTGCGCGGTCTCGCTCAGGGCCACGCCTTCCTTCGTCACGAGGACGAACGGACGCTGCACGAGGTAGGTGCCGTCCTTGACGGTCGCTTCCGTCGGGGCAACACCGTTGACGGTCAGGGCCTTGACGCTGTCCTTGATGGCAGCCAGAGAGGCATAGCCGATGGCGTTCGGGTTCTGGGACACGGTAGTGATGACATCGCCCGTGGAGGTCAGCTCCTGACGGTACTGGCAGGCATCCTTCGTGTCGGTGATGGACTCGAAGCCGTCGCGCGTGCCGCTGCCGGCCTCGCGGCCGATGAGGACGATCTCGGCGTCGTTGCCGCCGACATCCTTCCAGTTGGTGATCTCACCGGTGTAGATCTTGGCGATCTGCTCCAGGGTCAGGTCCTTGACGGGGTTCTGGGGGTTGACGATGATGGCGATGCCGTCGAGGGCGAGGGTGGTCTCCTTCAGGCCGGAGGCCTTCTCGTCGTCCTTGAGCGCGCGGCTCGACAGGCCGATGTCGCAGCGGCCCTCGGAGACGGCCTGGATGCCGGAGCCGGAGCCGGTCGGGTTATAGGTGAAGGTCGTGCCCGAGTTTGCTTCCATGAAGGACTCGCCGAGCGCGCCGATGACTTTTTCCATCGAGGTGGAACCGTCGGTCGAGACCGTGCCGCCGGCAGCGGCCGTGTTGTTATCATCCGCCTTCTGGCCGCAGCCCGCAAACAGCGAGAGCGCCATGACGGCAATGCACAAAATGGTAATGATCTTTTTCAAGATGAAGTGCTCCTTTCGAACTTCGATTTTGATTTTGGTTTTTTGTTCCCTACGCTTCACAGGATAAGCATGGGATGTAAAAACGAAAAGAGCGCTTATGTAAAATGCGTGTAAAATTGTAAAACGCCACAGTTTGCAGCGCGTTTTTCACCAAATTTCGTATCTCGCGTTGATAAACAGACGTTTTCCGTGCGACTGTCAGCAAATATTTCATGAAAAATCTGCGCATATTTTCATCCCCTACGGGGGCTTACAGTTTCGGCCGCCGTCCGTTATACTAATGACAATGCTCCGAAACGGAGAAATACAGGAAGAGAGGATACACGCACTATGCGAAATCGAAGATGGATCTGCCTGCTGCTGGCAGTCTTGACGCTGCTGGCCTGCACGGCCTGCGGCGTAAAAACGAACGACGGCGCCTCCGGCGACGTGCGCACGCTCACCGACAGCAAAAACCGCACCGTGGAAGTCCCCAAACAGGTGGACCGCATCGTGTGCGTCGGCGTCGGCTCGCTGCGCTACAGCTGCTATGTCGGCGCGGCTGACCGCGTGGTCGGCGTGGAGGACTACGAGACCAAGGCCGGCATGAGCCGCCTGTATAACTACGTAAACTTCGACAAATTCAAGGACCTGCCCGTCACCGGCACGAACGGCGAGCCGTATGTGGAGCAGATCATCGACGTCGCACCGCAGGTCATCGTCATGAGCGCCTACGCCTCGTGCGACGCGGACGAGCTGGCCGGCAAGACCGGCATCCCGGTCGTCGTCGTGCCCGGCAGCGACACCACGCTCGACGATGCGGCCTATGAGACCATCCGCATCCTCGGCGAGCTCTACGGGCTGGAAACGCGTGCGCAGGAGCTGACCAAGTACCTCAAGGGCATCCAGGCCGACCTCGACACGCGCACGGCCAAGATTGCAGACGATCAGAAGCCGTCCGTCTATGTCGGCGGCGTGTCCTTCAAGGGGCAGCACGGCTTTGAGGGCACGGAGGCAGGCTACGGCCCGTTTGCGCTCATCCACGCCAAAAACCTCGCCGACACGACCGGGCAGACCGGCGCGTTCAACATCGACACTGAGCAGGTGCTCGCCTGGGACCCGGACGTGATCTTCCTGGACTTTAATGGTATGCCCCTGATCAACGAAGATTATCAGGCGAATCCTGCATTTTATAACAGTCTCACCGCTGTGCGCAGCGGCAAGGTCTACTCGCAGATCTCGTTCCGCTCCTCGGCCTCCAATCTGGAGACGGCGCTGGCCGACGCCTATTATGCCGCCTGCGTGCTGTATCCGGAGCAGTTTGCCGACATTGACCCCGAGGCCAAGGCCGGCGAGATCTTTACGGAGCTGCTCGGCTCCAACCCCTATCCCGATCTGAAGGAGGCCGGGTATGCATTCCGTGCCATCACACTCGGCGAGTAAGCCGCACGATTCCGACTACAGCCGCAACCGCGCCAGAAGCATCCGCTTTCTGGTTCTGCTGACGGCCATTCTGGCGCTCGCGTTCTTTTTGTCGCTGCGCGCCGGGTCTTACAACACGCCCGCCGCCGAGCTCATCCGGGGCATCTTCGGCCGGGCGTCGGACGCGAAGATCAATCTCGTCATCCGCAACAACCGCCTGCCGCGCATCTGCACCGCCATGGTCGCCGGCGCGGGACTGGGGCTGGCCGGGTGCATCCTGCAGGCCGTGCTGCGCAATCCGCTCGCCTCGGCCTCTACGCTCGGCGTGTCGCAGGGTGCGACGTTCGGCGCAGCCGTCGCCATCATCGGTCTCGGCCTGAGCCAGGCCGGCAGCTGGGCTATTCCACTGTGCTCGTTTCTCGGCTCGCTGCTTGTCGCGGCCGTCATTCTGGGGCTGAGCCAGTTCAAGCAGATCTCCTCAGAGGGCATCGTGCTCGCGGGCGTCGCCATCAGCTCCATGCTGACCGGCGCGACCACGCTGCTGCAATACTTTGCCGACGAGGTCGCGCTCTCGTCGCTCGTATTCTGGACGTTTGGCGACCTCGGCAGCACGGACTGGCAGTCCCTGCGCGGCATGGCGCTGGCCGTACTGCTGCTGATCGGCTACTGCTACCTGCACCGCTGGGACTATAACGCCCTGCTCTCCGGCGAGGAGACGGCGCTGAGTCTCGGCATCCATGTGCGGCGGCTGACACTCACGAACGTTGTGCTCACGTGCTTTGTCTGCTCGGTGATCGTGTCGCACGTCGGCCTCATCAACTTCATCGGTCTCGTTGCGCCGCACATCGTGCGCATGGTCGTCGGCAACAACTATATCTATCTCATCCCCGGCTCCGTGCTCGCCGGCGCGGCGCTGCTGCTGCTGAGTGATCTGGCCGCGCGCGTAGTCATCATGCCGGTCATTCTGCCGATCGGCGCGCTGACGGCGTTTCTCGGCGGCCCGCTGTTTTTGTACCTGCTGTTCAAGGGGAGGGGCCGGACATGATCTGTGTGGACCATCTCTGCTATCACTATAAGGGCGGGCGGCCAATCCTCCGCGATGTGAGCTTTGAACTGGAGACCGGGCACTTTCTGGCCGTGCTCGGCAACAACGGCGTCGGCAAGAGCACACTGCTCAAGTGCATGAACCGTATCCTCACGGCTGACAGCGGGCACTGCCGTATCGACGGCGAGGATCTGCTCACGCTCTCCCACCGGGAGATCGCAAAACGCGTAGCCTTCGTGGCACAGCACGTGCCCGACACACAGATGACCGTGCACGACATGGTCATGCTCGGACGGCGGCCCTACATGACCTGGGGCGTGACGGAGCACGACCACCACGTCGTACACGAGGCCATGCGCTATCTGAATCTGGAGGACATGCGCGGCCGGTTCCTCAACCGGCTCTCCGGCGGCGAGCGGCAGAAGGTCATGCTCGCCCGCGCACTGGCGCAGGAGCCGACGCTCCTGCTGCTGGACGAACCGACCAGCAATCTCGACATCCGCAATCAATATCAGGTGCTGCAGATCACGCGCGACCTGTGCCGCGAGCAGAATCTCACGGCGATGATCGTCATCCACGACCTGAACCTCGCGCTGCGGTTCTGCGACCGCTTTCTGCTGCTGCGCGAAGGCGAGGTGTACCGTTACGGCGGCGCGGAGATCTTCGACGCCGACGCCCTGCGGGACGTCTACGGCGTGACGGGCAGCATCGTGGACGTGCAGGGGCACAGGCTCGTGCTCATTGATGACGAAGAAAAGGAGACAAGATCATGACCAACTGGGAAACCTGCGTACAATTTCACGGCCACGCCTGCGGCGGGCTGACGATCGGATATAAGGCCGCGTGCTACGCCGCCGAGCTGCTGGAGCTGTCCTTCTCCGGCGACGAGCAGGTCGTGTGCATCGCGGAAAACGACGCCTGCGGCGTGGACGCCATTCAGGCGCTGCTCGGGTGCAGCATCGGCAAGGGCAACCTGCTGTTTCATATGCGCGGCAAACAGGCGTTCTCGTTTTATAACCGCGCCACGGGCAAGTCCGTGCGCCTGGTGCTCCGGCCGCGGCCGGAGGGGATGACGCGCGAGGAATCCTTCGCCTACTATCAGGCGCAGAAACCGGCCGACCTGTTCGACGTCAAACCGGCGACCATCCCGCTGCCAGAGCCGGCCAAACTATTTGACTCCTACCCGTGCGCGTGCTGCGGCGAGGTGACGGGCGCCAACTGGATCCGCCTCGTCGGCGGGCAGAAGCTGTGCCTCGACTGCGCCGGGAACTACGACCGGTTCGACGTCTGAAAACAACAAAAAATCCGGCTTCCGTGTTGGAAGCCGGATTTTTTATCCGCTGCACCTCAGCCGCGCAGCAGCGCGAGCTGGTAAAACGCGACGGCACTCGCCGCGGCCACATTGAGCGAATCGACCCCATGCGTCATGGGGATGCGCACCGTGTAATCGCACGCGGCGATCGTGTTGGATGCCAGCCCGTCGCCCTCCGTGCCGAGCACGATGGCAAGGCGCGGCACGGTACGCAGGCGCTTGTCGTCGATGCGCAGCGAATCGTCCCGCAGCGCCATGGCCGCCGTTTGAAAGCCGAGGGCGTGCAGCGTCTGCTGCCAGTCGCCGTCCTCAGGCAGGTACGTCCACGGCACCTGAAAGACCGTGCCCATGCTCACGCGCACGGCGCGGCGGTAGAGCGGGTCGCTGCCCGCCGACGTGAGCAGCACGGCGTCCACGCCGAGCGCCGCCGCCGAGCGGAAGATCGCGCCGATGTTCGTCGGGTTCATCACGTTTTCCAGCACGGCCACGCGCGCAGCGTTGGCGCACAGGACGGCGACCTCCGGCAGTGCCGGGCGGCGCATGGCGCAGAGCATGCCGCGCGTGAGATGAAAGCCTGTCAGCTGCGTGAGCACGTCGAGCTCGGCGGCATAGACCGGGATGTCCGCGGGGCAGCGCGCCAGGATCTCGCGCGCCTTGCCGTCCACGTGGCGGCGCTCCATCAAAAACGACACCGGCACGCACCCCGCGTCGAGCGCGCGGCCGATCACGAGCGGGCTCTCGGCGATGAAGAGCGCGTTTGCCGGGTCGGCGCGGTTGACGAGCTGGTTTTCCGTCAGGCGGGCGTACACGTCCAGCTCCGGCGCGGAAAAGTCCGAAATATCAAAAATCTTTGCCATAGCTGCATCTCTCTTTTCCATAGGGTCAGCCCGATTATAACCGATTTTGCGCGCGGACGCCACCGGTTTTTTTCCGCCGGTGTATGTCCCGCCGCGCCGGTGGGCATACTGGCACTGAGGTGATATTTATGCAGTTGACCCCAAAAGAGGCCAGTTTACTCAAAGATCTCAAAGGGCAGGAGCAGCTATGCGTGGACAAATATAACCGCCACGCCGCCTGCGCCAACGACCCGCAGCTGAAAAACCTGTTCGAGCAGATCGCGCAGGTCGAGCAGCAGCATCTCGACGCGATCACGCAGATGGAGGGCGGCACCGTCGCCCCACCGGCAGACTCCGCGACCGTGCCGACGACGTTCACGGCGACCTACAACAACACCGAGACCCCGCAAAAGCAAAACGACTGCTACCTGTGCACGGACGTGCTCGCAATGGAAAAGCACGCCTCGCACCTGTACGACACGTGCGTGTTCGAATTCAATGATGCCAACGCCCGCAGCGTGCTCAACGACATTCAAAAGCAGGAGCAGCACCACGGCAAGGTCATCTATGACTATATGAACACCAACGCCATGTACGCCTGACACCATCTACGCAAAAACGGCGTCCCCGAGGGCTCGGGGACGCCGTTTTTGTCTGCGAAATTTATTTGGTCAGGCCGTAGCTCCCGGCCAGCTTGCGAAACGCCGGGAGCGAGCGCTCGAGCTGGCTGCGCGCCACGCAGTAGGCCAGGCGCGCATAGCCGGGGCAGCCGAAATCATCGCCCGGCACGAGCAGGATGTCATAGTCCATCGCGCGGCGGCAAAACGCCCGGGCGTCCGGCTCCGGCGACTTGAGGAAGAGATAAAACGCGCCGTCCGGCCGCGCGCACGCATAGCCCATGTCCGTGAGCGCGCCGTAGATCAGCTCGCGGTTGGCGGCATAGGCCGCGATGTCCGCCGTCTGGCCGAGGCACTCGGCCACGGCGAGCTGGAACAGCGACGACACGCACACATACCCCAGCGCGCGCCCCGCGCCGAGCACGGCCGCGTGCACGGCGGCGTAATCGTCTATGGCCGGGTGCAGGGCGAGAAAGCCCACGCGCTCGCCGGGCAGGGACAGCGTCTTGCTGTAGGAATAGCAGTAGATCGCGTTCGGATAGATCGCGGGCAGGAACGGCACCTCCACCCCGCCGTAGACCAGCTCGCGGTACGGCTCGTCGGCAATGATGTAGATCGGGTGGCCGTACCGGGCCTGTTTTTCGCGCAGGAGCGCTGCCAGCGCCTCGAGCTCCGGGCGCGAGACGACGACACCGGAGGGGTTGTTCGGCGAGTTCAGGATGAGCAGCGCGGTCTTTTCCGTCACCGCAGCCGCGAGCGCATCGAGATCGAGCGCGAACGTGTCCGCCCGGCACGGCACAACGCGCACACTGCCGCCCGCCGCCTCGGCATAGACGGCGTACTCCGGGAAGTACGGTGCGAACACGATGGCCTCATCCCCCGGACCCATGAGCGCGCGCGTGAGGATGGCCAGCGCGCTCGACGCGCCGTCGGTCATGTAAATATCCTGCGCGCGGTACGCCTCGCCGAAGGTGTCCGTCAGGTAGGCCGCGACCTTTTCGCGCACGGACGCCATGCCCGGCGCGGGCGCGTAGGCGTGCAGCTGCGTGGGCGGCACGGTGCGCAGCAGCCGCTCGACCGCCTCCTGCACGCAATCCGGCGGGTCGATGCTCGGGTTGCCGATGGCGAAGTTATAGACGTTTTCCGGGCCGATCTCGGCCGCGCGGCGCTCGCCGTAGGCCGCGATCTCGCGGATGGAAGAGCCGCTCTCGCCCCAGGCGACCATTTGTTTCGAGATCATGCGTTTGCCTCCTCCAGATACTGTTTCAGGTACAAAATGGCCTGCCGGTAGCCCTCGAAGCCGAGACCCATGTATGTTTTCACGCACGCCATGCCGGCATAGGAGATCTGGCGAAAGTCCTCCCGGGCGCTGACGTCCGACAGGTGCACCTCCACCGCCGGGAGGGCCACGGCCTTGAGCGCGTCGAGAATGGCGACGCTCGTGTGCGTATAGGCAGCGGGGTTGATGATGATGCCGTCGGCCGTGCCGTAGGCCGCCTGAATGGCATCGACGATCGCGCCCTCGTGGTTGGACTGGAACAGGTCGACCTCTACGCCCGCATCGGCGGCGGATGCGCGGATGAAATCCTGCAGCGCGGTAAAGCTCCGGCTGCCGTAGATAGCCGGTTCGCGCAGGCCGAGCAGGTTCAGGTTCGGGCCGTTGATGACGAGAAGCTTCATGCCAGCACCTCCAGAATTTTGCGCACCGTCTCCTCCGGCGTACCGTTGTTGTCAATGACCGCGTCGGCGAAGCGGGCGTACAGCGGCGCACGCTGCGCGTAGAGCGCGGCGAGGTCGCTGCGCTGGGAGATGGGGCGGCCGTCCTTCGGCAGCAGCGCGAGGTCGCGCTGAAGCCAGAAAATCGTGCCGTTCTGGTGCAGGAGCAGGTAATTTTCCTCGCGGCAGATGCTGCCGCCGCCGGTTGCAAGCACCGCGCCCGAGCGCTTGCCGAGCTCGGCGAGTGCGGCCGTCTCCCGCGCGCGGAAGGCGTCCTCTCCACCGGCGGCAAAAATGTCCGGGATGGACATGCCCGCCGTCTCGACGACCTGCGCGTCGCTGTCGAGCACCGGGCGGTGCAGCCGCTCGGCAAGCAGCGCCGCGATGGTGCTCTTGCCGCTGCCGGGCATGCCGATGAGGACGATGTTTTCCATCTCCTGCCGCAGCAGGCGGTGGATGCGCAGGATCTCCGCGTCGTCGATCACCATATCGGTGAACACCTCGCAGCTGCGCTTGGCCTGCGCCACGAGCATGTACAGTCCGCCCGCGCACGGGATGCCGAGGCTTTCCGCCTGCAGCAGCAGCGCCGTGCGCGCGGGGTTATAGACGATATCGAGCACGCCCGCGCACTGCGGGAACTGCCGCAGATCGACGGCGGCCCTGCCCGTGTTCGGATACATACCGACCGGCGTGGTGTTGACGATCACGCGCGCGTCGGCGTGGCGGTCGAGATTGTCGTAGTTATCCGGCCCGTGGCGGGAGATGACCGTTGCCGAGCACGAGCGCCTTTTGCCCCGCGACGTCGATGCCGCTGTGACGCACGAGGTACTCGAAGCCGAAGGCATCGGCATTATCGCCATAGAGCGTGCCGTCTGCCCGGCGGACGAGCACGTTCACGCTGCCGAGCTTTTGCGCGATCGGCGAGAGCTCGGCGCAGTACGGGATGACCGCCTTTTTATACGGGATGGTCACGTTGAGCGCGTCAAAATCGCCGCCGGTCAAAAACGCCGGCAGGTCCTCCGGCGCGACCTCATAGAGCCCGTAGGCATAGTCCGCGAGCTGCGCGTGGATGGCCGGCGAGTAGCTGTGGCCGAGCTTTTCGCCCAGAAGTCCGCACCGCATCATCACACCACCTCTCGGTAGCTGCCGAGGTAGGAGAATTCCTCACACAGGCCCGGCAACTCGCCCATGAGCTGCTGGAACTGCGGCGAATAGACCGACGTCTCGAGATCGAAGTAGAACATGAACTCAAAGTCGCGCTCCGGCAGCGGACGGCTCTCGAGCTTGTTGAGGTTGATGCCGAGCGCGTAAAAGCGCGAGAGCACCTTGTACAGAGAGCCCGGCTTGTGCGGCAGCACCATCATGAGGCTCGTGCGGTCGGCGCCGGGATAGATCTCGAGATCCTTGGCGATGCAGATAAAGCGCGTGTAGTTGTTGCCCTGATCCTGCACAGAGGAGGCCAGGCTCTCGAGCCCGTAGAGTCCGACGCACGCGCGCGACGAGAGCGCCGCGACGTCCGTGCGGTCCGACTCGGCCACGCGCTTGGCAGCCACGGCAGTGTTCTCGCAGCGCACGACCGTCACGCCCGGCAGGCTCTGCAGGAAGGCAAAGTCCCGGCGGGAAGCGGTCGCACTGGCTGATGGCCTGCTCGTGCGAGTAGATCTCCTTGATGTCCGAGAGCTTCGTGCCGGGCTTGGCCAGCAGGCAGTGGTCGATCTTCAGGCGCACGCTGCGCACGATGCGGAAGTTGTGCTGCATCATCAGGTCGTACACGGCGTTGACGGAGCCGGCCGTGCTGTTTTCCAGCGGGATGACGCCGTAGCGGCACAGGCCCTTTTCGATGGCGGCAAACACCGCCTCGAACGTGGCGCAGTAAAACACGTTCGGCATCGTGAACAGGCGGTCGCACGCGAGCTGGGAATACGCGCCCTCCACGCCCTGACACGCGACGGCCGGGTGCTCCGGGAACAGTTGCGGTGTGCGCGCGATGGCCTGCTCGATCTCGGCAGTCAGCGGACTCGTGACGCCGAGCAGCCGGTTCTGGCAGCTGCGGCTGAGCTCAAAGATGAGCGAGTAGAGCGACACGGCGTATTCGCGCAGGTCCTCCGGCGCAGCGTCCGCGATCTGCTGCAGCTTCGCGCGCTCGCGCCCGGCATCGAGCGCCGGGAGATTGTGCGCCTTCTTGTAGCCCGCGATCTGCGCCGCGACCTCCATGCGCTGGTAAAACAGAGCGAGCAGCTGACTGTCGATGCCGTCGATCTGCTGGCGATAGTCACTAAGTTCCATGGTCAAGCTCCTTATTCAAGTTCTGTATTTTCCTCCGCGGGAACGGTTTTCAGCGCGGAAAGATCCGTCCAGAAGCGGGGGTAGGATTTGTCGGTACATGCGCAGTCGCGCACCGTGACGGGCGCGGTGCAGCCGCTGG
>OHZG01000495.1_pt1 | contig 14924 bp, 10 predicted proteins | sample 1580431 | NCBI WGS metagenome assembly OHZG01 (sample SAMEA3882527, study PRJEB24775) | human gut metagenome | biome: human-associated habitat; feature: intestine environment; material: feces | place: Netherlands | collected 2009/2010 | reverse complement strand
GCAAGTTCAGCATTGTTGCTTTATTGTTATAATCCTGAATACTATAATTTTTACTTTGTCCAGCATTAGCAATCTGATCTTTATTTAAATATTTATATACCGGGTAATATCTTCTCTTAATCAATCGATGCTCTGAAATAATATCATAACCAACAACACCTCTCAATTTCAGTCCTTGCCAGATTTTCAGATCACCAGAAACAATTCCCTGAAAATGGTCTTTGTCATTAGTTGTCAGTCCACCATGCCTCAATCTAGCCAAATAATTACCACCGGTCGTTATTTCATTATTATAATACTTGCCATCCTCATCTGGATACAGTGAATAAGTATTATAGGTTGGAACACGCATAACGTCTGCCAACTGCATATCTCCTCTATCCGAGCGTCCCTCATTTCTATCATAAGCAAGAAGAACCTTTAACTTTAAACGCTGGATTTCAGAAGTCAGATTACTTCGGAAATTATATTTCTTGATACCAAAATCTTGTCCTTTAAAGTTGCTTTCCTGATCATAGTAGCCAAAAGACACATTATATGTTGTCACTTTCGAGCCACCTTGCACATTAATATTATAGTTCTGCTGCAATGCATTCTTCATAATGGCTTTATATCCCCATTCACTATCTCCTTTTGCAAACTCATGAATCTGTTCTGGAGTATAAATAGGATCTTTCCCAGCATTCACATATGAATCATTCCGTAACAATGCATTCTGATATCCTGATACAGGTTTTAATAATATATCAGGATTTTGATTTCCTACAGATGCAGTAAACGTAACAACCGGTTTCATATCAGTTCGTCCCTGCTTAGTTGTAATTAAGATAACTCCATTTGCCGAACGAGAGCCATAGATGGCCGCCGTACCCGCATCCTTCAAAACAGAAACGGACTCTATATCATTCGGATTAAGCAGATTCATTGCATTAATATCATTTGCTGCCATGCCATCAATCACAACCAAGGGATCATTGTTATTCATAGAACTGACTCCACGGATATTAATATTAATATTATTATTATTAGGATTCATGTTGCGTTGTTGTATAGATAGACTTGGCGTCGCACCTTGTAATGCTTGAGTTATATTGGCTACAGGACGATCCTTTATCACATCATCACGAATCTGGTCTACTGCGCCAATTACATGTTTACGGGTAGTCGTACCGTAACCAATGACAATTACTTCATCCAGCAATTCACTATCTTCTTTCATAGTAATTGTATGGAAAGAAGCATTTCCTGCCTTCACCTCTATTTTATCATAACCAATATATGAAAATACCAAAATATCATTTGCACTACATGCAATCGAGAAATTACCATTTACATCTGTTACGGCACCATTGGTGGTTCCTTTGACAACTACACTCACCCCAATCAGAGGTTCTCCTGTCGCATCTTTTACCACACCTTTTACCGTTGCATTTTGTACCGGCTGAGGAACAGTAGTATTTTCGGTTTGTTTGGCATATATATTTCCACTATATACAGAGAAGGAAAACAAAGCCCATAAACCTAAAATCAGTGGTTTATACTTTTCAAAAATCATACAAGTCTTGATTTAATGATTAAACTTATTAATTCTAAAATTCAGAAACTAAAAGAACCGGTTATTACTTTCATAATACTTAAGATTTAATTAACTACTCATATTCGCGATATGTGTTTCTCATCATGATTTGATGGTGCAAATATAGACTGAATAAGTACATCCTGAGTACGGATTCCAGCCATAAAAGCATCACTATAGGGAAAAGTAGGAATTCGTACTTTTCTGTACCAATATCGTACTCCCCATCTATAAAAGAGCGTGTTAAGGCATTTTTATAACTTCTCCCAAGCACTGGCTTCACGGATTAACTTGAATAACCTGATTCCATTTCAGTTTTACTGGATATCCCCAATCCGGTTTTGCTGGATCACAAAAGTCACCGACAGCTTTCATCCGGGCATAAAGCAATGCGGTAAGTTCGTCGCGCTTTTTGCTGTAGTTAGGATCATCATAAAGGTTGTTCATCTCCATCGGGTCGGCCTCAAGGTCGAAAAGCTGAGGATGACGTTGCCCTCCAACATTGTAGAGTATAAGTTTAAAGTTATCCTTTTTAATGGCACGCTGGAGGTTGATGTATGCCAATAGTATGTCCTCGCGTTTTTTTACCATGGGGTTCTGTATGGTTTGTGCCAATGAAAGGCCTTTAACAGTAGGCGGCACTTCTATATCCGCAAGCTCACAAAGAGTGGGATAAATATCATAAAGATAACAATAAGCATCACACATCGCATTCTGTGGAATGCCGGGACCGCATATTACCAAAGGTACTCTCACTGCTGCTTCATACAAGTTCTGCTTGCCCAGCAGCCCATGTTCCCCGACACAAAGACCGTTGTCCGACGTAAAAACAATGATGGTATTATCAACCTTGCCACTGCTTTCAAGTACATCAAGGATACGTCCTATCTGAAAATCCACTTCGCTCACCATGCCATAATAATTAGCCCTTTCAGTAAGTACCTGAGCCGAAATGCGAGGAGTGGAAAGCAACTTTTCATCGCGTTCATTAAGGTCACCGTTGTCAAATGGGTGTTGTGCAACAAAATTCTCGGGCATCGGAACCTCAGTACTAGCGTATTTATGTCCGTAGTGAGGCAACACATTGCGCGGATCATGAGGCGAAGTAAATGCAACATACATCAAAAAAGGAGTGTCGTCCGACGCCTTAGCTTCAAGAAATCTGATAGCAGCATCGGCATATAATTCGGACGAAAAGGTATTGAGTGACGCATCCACCCATTTACCGTTGGTATTATTGTACTTCCCTGCCGGATCGTACTGATGCAGGTAAGGGCACCGATGTCCCAGTTCATTGTATTTCCCGTAAGGATGCATTCCACCGAAAAAAAGGTTTGCACCTGTAGAAAACGAACGGGTAAACGAGGCATTGTCACTGTGCCATTTACCAGTTGCAAAAGTCGTGTAGCCATTCTCACGGAATAGTTCCGGAAAAGTTCTTTCATTTTCCGGAATAACGCCGCCATTGCGATGTATATCCATCAAACCACGCCCGGTAAGAAGCATTGCACGGCTGGGCTGCGAAATAGCACCATTGAAACCTCCCATTACGTGAGTTTGGGTGAATGATATACCACGGCTGACAAGCCGGTCCATATTCGGGGTCTGGATTGTACCGTTACCCCAAGCATGGATAGTGCTGAAAGTCTGGTCGTCCGTCAGCAGGACAAGAATATTAGGACGCTTCGGCCCGTTCCCCTTATCATTACCTTTCTCCGTATTCGCTCCGAATGCAGAGAGTCCGAAAAAAGGCATGTTCAATAATGCCGGAAGGCATAAAAACAAGGTTTTGTTTTTCACTTTCAAATTCATAATGTTTTTTATTTAATGACTAAATCTACTAATGACAGCCCCCAATCTATAACCGGAAACCCGTTGTAACCGTCAAATGGTCTGTTTGTCTTGATGAAACAAAGTGTTCCATACCTTGAAACAGTTCGTTTCACTATTAGGAACAACTTGTTTCCTTATAGAAAACACTTTGTTCTATAGGTATGAAACAAAGTGTTCAATACTATGAACTAATACATTATACTTTTACCATACAACGGAACAGTTATATAAAAGAAGTGGAAGATAAATCTGCTTACACTATTACTTCCACAGTTACCTCCACCTGTAATACACTTATACTCACTGAATTAGTAGAAATAATATGGAAGTAAAAAATCCTGCTTACACACATAACAGATTGATTATTATCAAACTATCAAAAAAGTGCAAGCAAATGGGGATAGAACAACTAAACTTTGTTGGAAACGATGGTTTAGTTCAGCCTTTTAGGGAAGATGTAGCATTCGTTCGCCCACTCCTCCCATTTCCGGACCATCTTCTTCAGCACATCCGGATACTCAGCAGCTACATTATTCCACTCAGTTCTGTCTTTTTCAATATCATACAGTTCCCACTCCTTCATTTTTTCATCCTTTACAGCTTTCCAATTTTTCCACCGTACAAAACAATTATTGAAGTGTTCACCGAAGATATATTCATGTATTTGTTTATCAGGATTATGAACCGTTGACATCAAGCTAGTTCCTGCCATAGGAATAATCGAATTTCCGTCATGATAAGTTGTCGGATATTCTGCTCTGGCAACCTCTACAAATGTAGCCATGATATCAGGAACAAAACCTACGTTTCTTCTTATCTGGTTGCTATACTTTCCAAGCACTTCCGGCCAGGAAATAATCAATGGGGTAGCAATGCCTCCTTCATAGGCCCGTACTTTATATTTCCGGTACGGTGTATTGCTAACCTGTGCCCAAGGCAGTCCATAAGAAGGATGAACCCAGCTGTCAAGCTTATTAATCTCACTTGTGCTTCCGAAACCTTTTTCCGAATAAGGTTCTGCACATGCCCCATTATCCGAGAGAAAAAGTATAAGAGTATTGTCAAGCTTACCTTCTTCTTCCAGATAATCAATCAACTTTCCAATGTTATAATCCATGCAGTAAACTTGGGCGGCATAAACAGACATCCGCAAGGACGAACTATCACGTTCTGCTTCCGTAAGCTCATTCCAGGCACGAGATTCCCATTCGGCCAATTTCCAATCAGGATTGACTATACCCAATTCAACCATTTTCCGGTAACGCTCTTCACGAACGGCTTCCCATCCCTTGTCATATTTGCCTGCAAACTCATGTGGATATTTCAGGGTAGTGTTTTTATTCAGCCAGACTTTGGTTCCATCCGGCAGTTTCAGTTCCTTAATCTTATCATGAGTGGTGACAGCCAGTAATGTTTCCGGCTGGCTATAAGTCTGATAAAAAAGATAGCCGAAAGTACCCAAAAGGAAGAAGCCCACAAATACGGCCGCATACCGTATCCACCCAACCATCCTCCGTACCTTGTATTGTTTCGTCTTCTCTTGTTCCAGCCTTTTAAACAATCGCTTTTCGGCCTTTTCTATGTCTTGTGTATTCGAAGTATCCCCCAGTCTCCCCAAGTGGTAAATCTCCTCCAGCCTGAACAATTCGCGTGCATTCTCACCCGACTCTTCCAGCCAGGCGTTCACCTCACGAAGTTCATCTTCCGTACATTCACCCATAAGGAACTTGGCCAATATCTCCTCATTCAACTTATTCATTCTTTCCTTCATTATGATAATAAAACAACGCTGCTCGCAAAAACACTTACTTTCCCGATGAAAAACAGAGCCAACATCAGGTTCAGATACCCCAGTTTATCACGCAGCAACTTCAAAGCTTTGTACATGTGGGCCTCCACCGTACGCAATGACACTCCCATTGTATCAGCTATCTCCTTATTCTTCATATCATGCAGATAGCTGAGTTTGAATACCATCCGGCACTTGTCCGGCAATTCATTGATGGCATCGGACAGCTTCCTCCTGAGTTCGGCATCCTCTATCCGTTTCACCACATCATTGCTGTCAGGTTGATAGAACTCAACCCTCTTTTTATGGATTTCGAGCATGACAGCCTCATAGCCACTCACAATGTCCCGATGCTTCAGAACGTTCAAGGCACGGGTATACACCGCCCTATACAGAAAAGCCTGAATCTGCTCTCCCACCTTCATGGTATCTTTCCGCTTCCACAGCTCCACGAAAACATCCTGTACCACATCTTCCGCATCTTCTTCCCCCACAATGCGTGTGGCATAGAACAGCAGGTTGGTATAATACCTGCGGAAAAGGGATTTATATGTCAAGTCGAAATGTTCATTCATATGTTAGCCGGTTATCGGGGACTGTACCATGCCTGACCTGGCTTATCCCCCATTTCAAATTCGAAAACACTTCCATCCATTATCTGTTCATGCGTAATATAACTTTTGTCATAGTTCTTACCGTTGAGTTTGACAGATTGAATGTAGCAATTTTCCTTGCTCACCGCCGGCGCCAGTACCGTAAAGGTCTTTCCACCGGGCAGGTGCATCTTCATTTCCGGATATAGGGGGGTACCGATTTCATATTTTCCACCAACCGGGTCTACCGGATAAAAGCCCATCGCACTGAACACATACCAGGCGGACATCTGTCCGCAATCCTCGTTGCCGCACAAACCGGCAGGAGTGTTCAGGTAGAGTTCACGCATCACCCGGGCTGCATATTTCTGGGTTTTCCAAGGTTGATCCACAGCATTGAACAGATAGATGACGTGATGGCTAGGCTCATTTCCATGCGCATACTGGCCAATCATCCCGGTGCTGAAAATAGGCAACTCATCATCTGCAGAAGGATTGTAAGTAAACATACTGTCCAGCTTCTGGGCAAACCGTTCCTTACCTCCGGTCAAAACTATCAAACCGTCAATATCCTGCTGCACAGACCAGAAGTATTGCCAGCCGTTGCTCTCGCAGATGTGCGGAGTATAGTCGTCCGGCGAGAAGTTCCGGATAAACTCTCCCTTGTCATCACGGGGCTGCATGAAAGAACTTACCGGATTGTAGACATTCCGGTAATTACGGGAACGCTTATAAAACTCGTCCGCAACCTCCTTATCGCCCAGCTTCTCTGCCATACGGGCTATACAATAGTCATCATATGCATATTCCAGTGTTTTAGAAAGTGACCAGTTTTCCGAATTATACTGATCTGTCACATTATAAGGAACATAGCCATATTTCTTATATAACCCAATGCCACGATAGGAATCGATATTGGCAGTAGCTACACAAGCCTCCAAGGCCTTTTTCGCATCGAAGTCCCCAATACCTTTCAGATAGGCATCTACAATAACCGGCACAGAGTGGTAACCTATCATCATATCTGTCTCGCCCCCCTGAAAATTCCATACGGGAAGGCGGCCGTTCTGTTCGAAGAAGGCGAGGAAGGACTTCACCATATCATTCACCCGTTCCGGCTCAATAAAAGTATAGAGAGGATGAGCCGCACGGTAAGTGTCCCACAAGGAGAAAGTACTGTAATTTGTCCAGCCCTCTACCCGGTGCACTTGCTTGTCGGGACCGTAATAGGCGCCGTCCACATCACTGTAAATGGTAGGAGCAATCATCGAATGATATAAAGCTGTATAGAACTTGACTTTCTCATCGCGGTCATCGCATTTTATTTCTATCCGGGACAATTGTTCGTTCCAATCATCCTGCACAGCAGCCAGGTATTTGTCGAAATCATCATCAGGTACTTCTGCTGCTAGATTACGTGCCGCCCCTTCCATACTTACACCGGAGATGGCAGTACTGACAAGAATCTGTTCTCCTTCCTTAGTCTGAAAGTCGAATCGTGCAATGACAGATGTTCCTATCCGCTTGCCTTCTTTCTCTATGGCAGCTGTATCGAGCTGCATCGCAGCAAACGGTTTGGAGAAACGTGTACGGAAGTAGAGGCGCTGGTCGCGTGCCCAACCGTCAGAGTAACGGTAACCTTGCACCGTTACCGAATCGACGGCTTCTATGTGAGAATCATTGGTAAAATCCCAATTCATGGCTTTCCGCAAATTCAGGAAAACGGCAGCATCGGCTTTTGGGAAAGTATACCGCTGAATGCCACAACGCTCGGTGGCCGTCAACTCTACATTTATATTATAATCTTTCAGACGCACCTGATAATATCCAGCGCTTGCCGACTCTTCCGAATGAGAGAACAAAGAGTGAATGCCGAGCGGAGCTTCCGCCTCCTTATAAGGCAATGTCACCGGCATAAAAGAGATGTCATACAAGTCACCAGCGCCGGTTCCGGAGAGATGGGTATGGCTGAAGCCTGCAATGGTACTGTCCGGATAAAAATATCCGGAAATACGGTCCCAGCCCGGCAGTCCGTTGTCAGGACTGAGCTGCACCATGCCAAACGGCGCCTGGGCACCCGGATAGGTGTTTCCAGTAAAATCTGTACCGATAAAGGGATTCACAAACTCTGTATAAGACACACTCTTCACATCCGACACCTGCGAGGTGCATGCCAGAAAGGATGAAAAGACCACAAACAAACAACAAGATTTTATCAAATTCATAACATTATAGGGTTAACGTGTATAGTATAACAACCTAACCGGATAAAACACTTACACATCTTGTCACTTTTCTACAGAATTCATGCAAACAAAAGTAATACAAAATTCCGATTAATCCTCTTTTTTATTTTGTAAAAATATACTTTACACTATCTTTGTCACAAAAAGTCACAATGAATTACACGACCTATCTTTTCGACTTTGATTATACGCTTGCTGATTCTTCCCGCGGAATCGTCACTTGTTTCCGCAACGTACTGACCCGTCACGGATATACAGAGGTGACGGATGACGACATCAAACGTACTATCGGCAAGACTCTGGAAGACTCTTTTTCCATCCTCACCGGCGTGACAGATGCCGGACAACTGGCAGGATTCAAGGCAGAATACCGAAAAGAGGCCGATACGCATATGACTGTCAACACGGTGCTTTTCCTGGAAACCAAGTCCGTACTGACTGCACTGAAGGACTCCGGCGCCCGCATCGGAATCATCTCGACCAAATACCGATTCCGCATCAAGGAACTCCTCGACCAGCATTTTCCTGAAGATTTTATGGACATCATCGTGGGTGGTGAAGACGTGAAAGCCGCCAAGCCATCTCCCGAAGGGCTACTCCTTGCCATTAAGCGGCTACATGTCAGCAAAGCCGAGACCCTCTATATAGGCGACAGCACGGTAGATGCGGAAACAGCCCAAGCGGCCGGAGTAGACTTTGCTGGAGTCACCCACGGAGTAACCACTGCCAAAGAATTGGAGAAGTACCCACACCGGAAAATAATGAACACCTTGGAAGAACTGCTGGCAGTTCAGGAGGAGTATCCTTCCATATTCAAGATTGAAAATCCCATCCGGCCGGAAAACGCGCATGCCACTTCTCCCCGGAAACAGAAAAGGATAAGCGTCTGGCAAATCCTCCTTCTAGTGACACTCTTCTGGCTGGCTATTGAAGAGCTGGACATGACCGACGACAGCAACTTCTTCCCGGTTGTTTTCATACTGACATTGTGGGGTATCCTCCAAAAAAGAAGGATACTACCCAACAAAGCAAAAACTTTCATCGACTCATGGTGGCACCCCTGCGCAGTACGCTTACGCGCATTTCACATCAAGCTGATACAAGGGAGAAAAACTCCTCCCGCTGGCAACGAAACCTGCACCTGCCTGAATTGTGGCACCACCTATACCGGCAACTACTGTAACCGTTGCGGACAAAGCCGTAACACTCCACGCTATCGGTTGAGCAACGCGCTTAAAAACATTGCCGGAGGCTTCTTCAATATAGATAATGGCTTTGGACGTACCCTTCTGGAACTCCTCTACCGTCCGGGATACATGATTAGAGACTTCATCGGCGGTAAGCGTGTAGAGTATTTTCGCCCGTTCCAGACACTCTTCATTCTTGCAGCCCTTTATATCATGGCTGTACAACTGGTAGACCCGGAAGCTCTGAGCAAAAAAGAAAAGACGGAAAAGACAGAGCAGACAGACAAAGAAGAAATCATTGCCGCTAAAGAGAAGCTTACCAAAAAGATGGAGAAAACCTATAGCAAAGAGGAAAAGCGAGCCCTCGCCATCACTATAAAAAGCCTGGAGAAAAGCTTGAACAAACTGGAAGAGAAGAACGACTCCACTTCTGCCACACAGGTATCCGAACAGAACAGCGATGATGGCGACCTCATCGATGAATTTGTAAACGACACCTCGGAAGTGGGAGACAGACTGGAAAAAGTCTTCCAGAACTCTCCTTTCCTAATGAAAGTATGGAATCTGATGAAGAGCTGGGGACACGGAAACAAGGCATTCCGCATCATTGCCACACTGCCTTTGTTTGCACTTGCCACCCAACTTGCCTTCCGACGCCGGAAATATAAGTTAAACTACAATACCACGGAGCATGTGTTCATACAAGCATACATAGCTTGCCAGATACTCCTGCTGAGCATCATCGTGCTGCCTTTCAACGGGTACGCAAAGGTAGACGATTTGTATGAGATGCCTTTATGGCTTATTTTCGTCCTATTCTGTTGGGATTACAAACAATTGTACCGCTGCACCTGGTGGAGAAGCTTTTGGCGCACTATCCTCATGCTGACTTACAGTCTTGTGCTACTCGTCATATTCGCGTGTCTTGTAATGGCGCTGATGCTGGCCGGTATCTATGTTCTGAAATTCATTTTGTAACAGAAACCATCCCTACACGGACTGTTTCTCCTTGATGAAACAGTTTTTCTCCAATAATCTAAAAGTACAATCTGCATTAAAAGAACAAAAAAGCAAAAGAACATTTGTCTATTTAGAATAAAAAGAGTACTTTTGTGCCCGATTATTCCGCACCGGGTTCGACCAAGTGCTTTCTAAGTGATTAGAGACCACCCGACGGAGCTAACTTATACATTATATATAAGAAATGTACGCAATTGTAGAAATCAACGGTCAGCAATTCAAAGCAGAAGCTGGCAAAAAGCTGTTTGTACACCACATCCAGAATGCAGAAAACGGTGCAACAGTAGAGTTTGACAAGGTTCTTTTGGTAGACAAAGACGGCAACATCACCGTAGGTGCTCCCACAGTAGAGGGTGCAAAGGTTGTTTGCCAGGTCGTATCAAACATGGTAAAAGGCGATAAAGTTCTTGTTTTCCACAAGAAAAGAAGAAAAGGTTATCGTAAGTTGAACGGTCACCGTCAACAATTCACAGAGTTAACAATTACAGAAGTAGTAGCTTAATCAATTAAAACAGTAAGAAGAAATGGCACATAAAAAAGGTGTCGGTAGTTCTAAGAACGGCCGCGAATCACAGAGCAAGAGATTAGGCGTTAAGATATTTGGTGGCGAAGCTTGCAAAGCAGGTAACATCATCGTTCGTCAAAGAGGTACTGAATTCCACCCGGGTAATAACATCGGTATGGGAAAAGACCACACTCTTTTCGCTTTAGTAGACGGAACTGTACAATTCAAAGTGGGCAAGGAAGACAGACGTTCAGTTTCTGTTATCCCTGCAGAAAATGCAGAAGCATAAGTTTCCGAACAAGAAATAAGGAAAAGGGATGCAATCCGAATAGGTTGCATCCCTTTCTTTTATGTCAAAAGCAACACTTTATTTGTTTTTTCCATATCTTTGCACTCACAAAACCGAATAACATAAAAACAAGTATAAGATATGCTTACCATCAAACAAATTACAGAAAACACCGACGCGGTTCTCCGCGGACTGGAAAAGAAGCACTTCAAGAATGCAAAAGAAACCATTGCACAAGTGCTGGACTTCAATGACAAAAGAAAAGCCAATCAAACCATCCTAGATAAAAACCTGGCAGAAGCCAACTCACTCTCCAAATCCATCGGACAACTGATGAAGGAGGGCAAGAAAGAAGAAGCAGAAGCCGCCAAAAGCCGCGTGGCCGAGCTGAAAGAAGTCAACAAGGACTTGCAAGCCAATATGGACCAGGCTGCCAACGATTTGCAGACTTTGCTTTATACCATCCCCAACGTTCCCTACGACAGCGTGCCTGAAGGCGTAGGTGCCGACGACAATGTAGTAGAGAAAATAGGTGGTATGGAAACCGAGCTGCCCAAAGACGCCCTGCCCCACTGGGAACTGGCCAAGAAATATGACTTGATAGACTTTGACCTGGGTGTCAAGATTACCGGTGCCGGCTTCCCCGTATACAAAGGCAAAGGCGCACAACTGCAACGCGCACTCATCAACTTCTTCCTGGACGAAGCACGCAAATCCGGCTATACGGAAATAATGCCGCCCACAGTGGTGAACGCCGCTTCCGGCTACGGCACGGGACAGCTGCCTGACAAGGAAGGGCAAATGTATCATTGCGAAGTGGACGACCTCTACTTGATTCCTACCGCCGAAGTCCCCGTAACCAACATCTACCGTGATGTGATTCTGGACGAAAAGCAGTTGCCCATCAAGAACTGTGCATACACACAATGTTTCCGCCGTGAAGCCGGTTCATACGGGAAAGACGTACGTGGCTTGAACCGCCTGCACGAATTCTCCAAAGTGGAACTGGTACGCATCGACAAACCGGAACACAGCAAACAATCCCACCAGGAGATGTTGGACCACGTGGAAGGTTTGCTTCAAAAGCTGGAACTCCCCTACCGCATCCTGCGCCTTTGCGGTGGCGATATGAGCTTCACGGCTGCCCTCTGTTTTGACTTTGAGGTGTATTCCGAAGCACAGAAACGCTGGCTGGAAGTAAGTTCCGTCTCTAATTTTGACACTTATCAAGCCAACCGTCTGAAATGCCGCTACCGTACGGCAGAAAAGAAAACAGAGCTTTGCCATACGCTGAACGGTTCCGCACTCGCTCTGCCACGCATTGTTGCCGCCTTGCTGGAAAACAACCAGACTCCAGAAGGAATCCGCATACCAAAGGCATTGGTTCCGTATACGGGATTTGAAATAATAGACTAAGGCCATAATAGTCACGTGCAGCAATACGCCTTTGACACTTTCTTTCGGGCACGAATTACATGAATTTCACAGTTGCGGTTAGCAAAAAACGTGAAATCCATGTAATTCGTGCCCGGAGTTTTATCATGACAAGCTTCTCCTGCGCAACTACAAAGTATTCTTCAAAATACGTGCAAACACCTCCTCGCGGAAATTACGTGCCACCGGAACAGTATGCCTCCCAACTATAATCCGATTGCCATCTATCATCTCAATCTTTTCCAAATTTATCAGATATGATTTATGGACTTGCTGAAATACTCCACCAGGAAGAGCCTCTATCATACGCTTCATGGTAGAACGTACAAGCAGCTTTGTGCTTTCCGTATAAATACAGACGTAATTTTCCAGCCCCTCCACCACCAGAATATCCTTAAACAACACCTTATGCATCTGACGGTCTGAACGGACAAATATAAAATTATTAGCTTCATCCGGCCATTTCTCCTGCTGCAAAAGACCATGTACTTTATTCACCGCTTTCAGGAACCGGTCAAACGAAATCGGTTTCAACAGATAGTCCGTAACATCAAGTTCATAACCTTTCAATGCATACTGCTCATAAGCGGAAGTGATAATCACATGAGGCGGATGGGCAAGAGATGCCAAGAGTTCAAGCCCCGAAAGATAAGGCATTTCAATATCCAGAAACAACAAGTCCGGCTGCTCAGTCTGCAAAAGAGTGTTCAACTGCATAGTATCTTCACATACACCCATTAAAGAAAGGAAATCCACCTTTTCCACATAGCGTTGCAATCCTTCACATGCAGTAGGCTCGTCATCGGTTATTACACATTTTACCTGTTTCATCCTATAATTCTATCACAAGTTTTACTCTAAACAAAGTATCTCCTCTATTTATGTCCAGCGTATGACGCTCCGGATATAGCAGCTCCAGCCTGCGCCTCAGATTTTCTATGCCGATTCCATGTTTTCCTTTCTGGTGCACTAATGGTTCCGGTATAGAATTTTCAATACTAAAACACAACTTGCCTTCTTTCAGACACATATCCATAGCTATAAAATAGTTCCCTCCCACATATTTGAAAGCATTCTCCACCAACGGTACAAACAACAATGGATAAATCTCAACCTGCGCCTCCATTTCATCGAAATGCACCTGCAACTGCAGCCGCTTCGTAGCACGAAGTTTACATAGGCTGATGTATTGTTTCAGATATTCCACTTCCACACGGACTTGCACTTTCTCCCCATCATTGTATAATTGGTAACGAAGCAAATCGGACAATTGCTCAAGAGTATGCCGCGGAGCCTCATTATTCTCATCTATCTGAAAATAAACCGTATTGAGTACATTAAAAAGAAAGTGTGGATGATATTGCGCTTTAAGGAATTTCAGTTCTGTCTGGAGCTGGTCATTTTTTATCTTCTCCAACTGCAGGCGTTGAGCTTCATTTTCCTTCTGTATCATCTGATTACGCAAGAATATATAAAAGAAGCCGCCAAGCAACATACTGACTATGGCCGGAACAGGCACATCGTATAAATCAAGACTTACCCCCATCAAAAAGCGGATGACCCACATCGTCAGAAGACACCAGACGGGAACCGTCAGGACAACTACCCCGTATTCCTGCCACCATACCAACTTCCGCTTCCGGCACAAACGAAGCCAATACTTCAATAGAAAAAAGATAGGATAAGACATGAAGAGTACCACAAGCATATCCTTCAGCATGAAATTCCACTCATTACTTTCCCAATAGTATTCATGTTTCGGAATATCATTCGCCACACGAATACACAGAAAAAGAATCACGGCAAATAATGCCGGCACCAGCCACTTGTTCCACAGTCTGCCCATAACAGTTACAAATTTACTCTTTTTGTTTCATCTATTTCTTTTTTCCTTCTGCTTTCTTTTGTCTCGCTGCCTTTTTGAAAACGCCAGGCGAAAGCAATACCCAGCACACGTTTGTTGTGCCGTTCGTCAACAAACGCCTGCACACCGGGAGATTGAATATCTACTTTTTGATAATTGGTGTTGAATACATCCTTGGCAAACAAGGTAACGGTGCATCTGTTACGGAACATCTTCTTTTGGATGCCGACATTCACTTCCAGCGCCGGATGTACTGTGGCTTGTCCGTAGGCCATTCGTCCATTATAATTTGCCGAAAGTTCGGCCGACCATACGGAAGTGAAAGCAAACTGGTTCATGCAGCCGAATATCGGGGTAAACATACGGTTTTTCATTTTCTGCCCTTGCTCCGTCCAACCATAATTATTATAAATACCGATAGCGGTCAGATTCACCTTCCAAAAAGAAACAGGTGAGAGGTTGGCGGCATGTACACGCATACCCGTCTGTACATAGGAAGACAGATTCTGGGGCATTACATAGATACGCCGCCCCTCCTGTTCGCGATAGCTCTTCATGATAGCATCATCTGTATGCGAGAAAAAGAGC
>OHZG01000491.1_pt1 | contig 14970 bp, 8 predicted proteins | sample 1580431 | NCBI WGS metagenome assembly OHZG01 (sample SAMEA3882527, study PRJEB24775) | human gut metagenome | biome: human-associated habitat; feature: intestine environment; material: feces | place: Netherlands | collected 2009/2010 | reverse complement strand
ACAAAAACCCAGATGCATAAGCACCTGGGTCTTTGTATGTATTTAATTTTAGATTATTATCGAAGTATTCTGTAAATATTCGAGGTTTCCACACCTGCCATATAAAACGCCATTTTATATAAAATCTATAAATAAATTCTACTGAAGGATGAGCAATTATGTATGCTCCCGATGCAACTGCATCATTCAAATCTTAGATGTATGGTACAATATTTCAAAAGATGTGAAATGTTATACCGCAATGGTACATATTATATAAACTCCTGCTTATAACGAATCTAAACAAGTGGCATCTGTAACAGTCACTGCCTGAACAGATACTATGTTGTACCAATCCTTCCAACAATTTCTAAGCGTCTATGTGATATAGCCTAATGCCCTTGAAACACTACCTATATCTTGTGTTTTTGAACAATCCTAGCAGAACATAACCGGTAATCTAATACCTACGTCCCGATACTTCAATCTATGCCGAACCGGCATCCGTGTGGGGACTTGTTTCAAGTTATATCGATAAGGCATCCCGTGTGGAAACAACTTCCCAATCATGTATGCTGCTACGATAAAACTGTATCCAACGGAATCTCCTCCTTCCTTGAACTTCCGGAAAACATCTTTTACTTTTGACCAGTTTCCGTGTACCGGACCTCGATCTGTTTATCCGGGTGGCATCTGTTTGATGGCCGTTCTTTAATGTATCTTTATTATATGTGATAATACCCGATTTGTCAACATTATTTTTTGACAATTTAATCATTTTATTGTATTTATTTTGTCTTTTTGTGTTCATTTATTGCATTGTGGTATTAATTGCATATATTGTATATTTAATTAAGACTCTGTCGAACAATTCACATCTATTTGCATTATAAACCAATAAATATACCATTCAATTCCAGTTGATATATGCCTGCGTTTATTATCCATTTTCATCTGCTACACACATTTGACCGTCCGAAAAATTCGCATAAAAATTAAGTTGACTTTTCCCCTGTGCAGTGCTAGACTTTTAGAAAAATCAAAGGCTATGACAGGAAGGAGTACTTAAGCAAGTGTTACTTCAGAGAGCAGGCGGTTGGTGTGAGTCTGTAGAACATCTTAAGGAAGCAGTCCCCGAGCTGTGATTGCGAAATAGGTTTTAGATTAGCAGTCAACGGAAGGTTCCACGTTACAGGAACAACGGTTAAGAGATCTGGCCGTACAGAGTGCAGGAAGTTTTTCCTGAAGTTAGGTGGTAACACGGACTATAAAATGATAAGTTCGCCCTAAGCAAAATTTATTTGCTTGGGCTTTTTTATTGTCATCTTATAAAGTCCGGCAGATTCCCATAACAACAGTTTCCTGTACAAGAATGGATTCTTAAGGTTGCTTAACTTCCGGTTTTGGGAGCCGGATAAATTCTTATAAAGAGAGGTATATCGCATGAGAACATACGAAAAATCAACGAAACTCGATAACGTTTGTTATGACATAAGAGGTCCTGTTATGGACGAAGCAAACCGCATGCAGGCAGCGGGCATTGATGTTCTGAAACTGAATATCGGAAACCCTGCACCATTTGGTTTTCACGCACCGGATGAAGTCATCAAAGACATGTCTTACAATCTGAGAGACACCGAAGGATATTCCGATTCCAAGGGCTTATTCTCCGCAAGAAAGGCTATCATGCAGTATTGCCAGTTAAAGCATATTCCAAATGTCGGAATTGACGATATCTATACCGGAAATGGTGTAAGTGAACTGATCACCATGTCTATGCAGGGACTTTTAAATAATGGAGATGAGATTCTGGTTCCTTCTCCTGATTACCCATTATGGACAGCTTCTGTCACACTGGCAGGCGGTACTGCTGTTCACTATATTTGTGATGAACAGAGTGACTGGTATCCGGATATTGATGATATGAGAAGTAAGATCACTCCAAATACAAAGGGTATCGTCGTGATCAATCCAAATAACCCAACAGGTGCCTTATATCCAAAGGAGATTCTGGAACAGATCGTTGATCTTGCAAGAGAATTCGACCTGATCCTGTTTGCAGATGAGATCTACGACAGACTGGTTATGGATGGCAGAAAGCATGTTGCACTCGCATCTCTGGCACCGGATGTATTCACGATCAGCTTCAATGGTCTGTCCAAATCCCATCGTGTAGCCGGTTATCGTATCGGATGGATGTGTCTGTGCGGCAGAAAAGATCATGTAAAAGGCTACATCGAAGGTCTGAATCTTCTGTCTTCAATGCGTCTTTGTTCAAATGTTCCTGCACAGAGTATCGTTCAGACTTCTCTGGGCGGTTATCAGAGTGCCGATGAACTTCTGCTTCCGGGCGGACGAATCTACGAACAGCGTGAATATATCTACAACGCCCTCTGTGACATTCCCGGTGTATCCGTTGTAAAGCCAAAGGCTGCTTTCTACATATTCCCGAAACTGGATCAGGAGAAGTTCCATATCAAGGATGATGAGAAGTTTGCCCTTGATCTTCTCCGTGAGAAGAAGATCCTGATCACCTGTGGTACCGGCTTCAACTGTACAGACCCGGATCATTTCCGTATCGTATATCTGCCGAATATCGTGCAGCTTAAAACCGCTATGGGAAGAATTGCTGATTTCTTAAGCTACTACCATCAGTAAACCTATTCGAACGCAAGTGTTTTGCGTAAATGCAGAAAAAGCTTATAGACTATAATATGCATGGGGCTATTGTAAAACAATTCTAACATTTTAGGCAAAATGAAAGAGACTATTACTGTTATGAAGTAAGCCTTATCCGAGGCCGGTACTTAGGTTGCGTCCTTTGCAACCTTATGTACCACTGCACGAGGATTAGAGCGCAAGCGTCTTACGGAATAATATGTAATAATCTCTTTCATTTTGGTTCTATACCTGCTTTTGGGGTTATAGATCTGTTTGACAATCATATCAGAACAAATGCCGAACATACCTTTGTGTAGCAAACCTATTCGAACGCCGGTTCTTAACGAACTGCATAAGCAGTGAGTTTAGCACCGCTGCGTGAGAATCGAACGCAAGTGTTTTGCGTAACAAATGGTATGTTCGGCATTTGTTTGTACGGTATAACACCTTATATAAAGTCGAAGGTTGCCTGCTGGTAGGTGATGTCCTGATATTCCAGTTCCTCCTGCGAGGTCTTGCTGGTGTAATCGACAACAACCGTCTGCTGGCGGTTACCGACCATCTGCTGGCCAAGAACGTAGTTCACATCAAATTTGCCGGTGATCGCCGGAGTTGCGCCACGGGCAGGAACGATCAACTGCACATGATTAGCTGCAAGCATGGCAAAGATCGGCTCCCAGATATATACATCCTTTGCCGCACCAAACGGATTATCGATAAAGATCGTTTTTGTAGAGATCTCGCCCTCTGCACCATAGGAATACATACCTGCAATATAGTTGATGATCGCAACCAGAAACTGAATGTAGATACCCTGTGACTGTCCGGTACTACCAACCGCTTCTTCATAACGAAGATACCGGCTCTGCTCCTTGATACGCTCTCTCTTATATAGTTTCAGCTTGATCGCATTCATGTCTGTGACCATTACGCCAAATAACCGCTTCAATGCAAGGCAGTCACGGATATAGCGAACACGCTTCCGCTCATCCTCATAGGCATCTGCGCCTTTTACGATATCGTCAATATAATCAGACATGCGCTGTGCAAGAAATTCTTCTTTTACATAAGGAATCGTCAGATCGACCATACGGATCACTTCTTCTCCGACGGTGATCTTCGATAATTTTGGAAGCTTCTCAAGCTCAGTCTTTACATCCATACAACGCTGTAAACACTGACTGCAGAAATTCTCCTTGATCGCAACCATATCTTCGATTCCCTTTTCCACTCTTTCCTTTTCCAGATCAATATAGGAAATGATCTGTAACAGGCTTTCAAGCAACGCCTTTGCATCATAGTAGTTTTCGGGTATGATGACATCTCTGCGGATCGTTTCTGCCATCTCGAATACACCCATTTCGCTGAGTGCTTCCGCTGTCTGTCCCTTGAACCGCATCAGTTCATTTCTTGTCTTTTCCAGATTCTTGCGGCTTCTGTCATATCGTAACAGACTGGTCTCAAATGCCTGTCGCAGCTCCTCTTTTCCGGCTTCTAACAGCTTACCGTTTTCTACATTAATGTCATTTGTATCTACGATACGTTTTACATCTTTATAAAGCTCGATCATATAGCCCTGCTCTTTGTTACAGGTCTCATATTCCTCTGCTGTCCTCTTATAACTCTGTTCCAGCTCGGCAAGGATCTGATCGCCCTGTGCGATCGCCTGCTCTGCTTCACTTAGAGAAATCTGTTCTTCTGCATATGCATCTTCACCATAAGTCTTTTTCAGACTGGCAACCGCATATTCGATATTTCCTTCCAATCTGCCGGAAGCCTTTGATACATTCTTCAGTTCTTCCGCCATGGATGCTGATACCAGTTCCAGACGCATCAATTCATCAGAAAGTGCCTGTAACTGCTGCTCGGATGTGGCAAATAACTGTGTCTGTACTTCCAGATCCGAAAGCTTCACGCCACGCTTCTCGATCGTATGCAGGATACGATCCATTGACTGTGACAATGCCTGAACCAGTTTCTTCTTATCCTCTACATCCGGTGCATTTTTATTTGCTACTGCATACATCGCCATAAATTCTGTCTCCAGCACTTCATCAGAGATTGTAAGGATCTCGATATCCCGTCTGGATACATCTTCCGTTTCCTGTCCAAGTGCCACCTGAATCTTCTGCTTTGGATCCAGTGACACATCCACTTTTCCATCCTCCGGGTAATAAGGTTTGAAATAATTCTGCCATTTATCCTGTATATCCTGAATACTGTTTGCAATCGCAAGCATCCGTGCTTCCGTCTCGCTCACTGTTGTATTCCATCTGACTGCATCCCGCTTCAGTTCTTCGATCTGTCCGGTGATCCGCTGCTCTTTCTGAACATTCTCCGTATAACGGGTTTCCTCCTCGACTGCCAGATCAGAAAGCTCCTTAATACGAAGCAGGATCGATTTGTCTTCCTCCAGCTCATGCAGCTTTTCTTTTACGGATGCCTCATCTTCTTTCTGATGCGTGATCCGGCTTGTCCGTTCTGCTATACGATCCTGAAGCTCACGGACCTCATCCTTTTTATTTAACAGATCCTGATTCAGCTTTCGTTCAATATCTGCCGCATCCAGGTGCCTCTCATCTGCCAGATGACCGACAAATGCCAGATCTTCCCGGTAGGTCGCAAGCTTCTCATCGATCATCGAAATCTCATCCTCAAGACCACGAATCTGGATCGTCAGTTCTTCTTTTAACGATTTCAGAATCTCATCGTCTGTGAAATATTCGCCTTTTCTGCAGACCATAACGGCATTTTCGTTTAAGGTAACTGCCTTTTCGGACAGGTCATCCATATCGTAGATCAAAACCATTTCATTGTCCGTCTGAATCGAATCCAGATTGATATCTTCGGCTATATCAGCGAAATTTTTCACGACTACTCCATACGGAAGTGCTCTGTTTTTCTTCAAGATCTCCGACTGCTGCTCCGGCTTAAGTGCTGCCAGATAATCAGCTCCGTGCATCGCCATATATCCATGTCTGGTCACGATATAATCAATAACTGCCGATGCTCCTGCACTCGGTCCGAATAAACGTCCGGATTCCAGATATTTGCGTCTTTCGAGCAAACGTTCAATCTCCTGTTTTCTGGTGATCGTCTCGGTCAGCGTTCCTGTGATTCTTGCATTGATCGCATCTATGATTTCTTCTGCTTTCTCTACACTATATACCGCCATAATGCTTTCTAACTTCTTAGCTGCCTGACGATATTCCTCTGCATCCAGATGGCTTGTTTCGTATTCTTTTTCCAGTGTTTCCAGACTGTTTTCCGCAAGTGACAACCGGTAACGGTCTTCAAATACCTGCTCCTGATCTTCCCGGATGCTCTCTGCAAGTGACCGTAAGGATGCCTCTAGTTCTTCTGCCTTTTCTTCGGATGCTTCGATCACGTTTGCCGCATCCGACACAACAAGCAGGGCAACCTGTGAGGTCAGCTCGGATATCTTGTTATTTAAGGACTGTAATTTGTCCGAAGCTGCCCTCCGGTTGTCTCCGGATACGGCCAGCTCGATCTCGCCCTCTTTGATGCATTTTGTGCAGTAATCAGCCTCTTTCACCGCATGTTCATGCGACTGTTCGACCTCCTCCTTTGCCAGAAGAAGCTCTTTCAAATGTGCATCATCCCTGAGCTTTCTGTTATAGGCATAGACCGTCATCTTCTCGCGGTCTGCACCGGTATTCTGTAAGATATGATCGATGATCTTCTGGTTCTCGGATAACTGTTTCTTATCTTCCAGATAACCCAGATAATCATTGATACTTTCTTTCATATTCATATCCTGCTTTAATGCCGATACCTGTCGTTCATTTTCAGCAAGATTTGCATTTAACTGCTCTGACTTATCCCGAAGCTCTTGCAGACGGAAACCATCTCTGGTGATCTTCAGATTCTCCAACCGCTTCTTCTGACTTTCCTTCTGTTCAAATGCAGTCTGTTTTGCTACAAGCAGTTCTTCCAGATGTTCATTTTCCCTCGATGTCAGTTCTTTTCCCGTCACATAGATATCCGCAAGCTGCCTTGTGATATCTTCGTGTGCCTCGTACTGGTTAATACAGGAATTGACCTTTGCCTGCAGGACATTGATCAGCTCGATCTGATGATCGAAGTTCGCAATATCCCTCTTCTTCTGTGCCAATACGTTCAATTTATCCTTAATGTCAAGCAGAGTTTCTGCCATCGTGCTCTCATCCCCATCCCTACCGGTACGGGTCAGAAATGCTTTCTCTATGATCTCCTCGATCAGCAGATCCTCTACTACTTTTCTGGTCGTCTTATAATTCGTCTCAAAATAAGTACGGACATGACCCTCTGTCTTATTGATTCCACGGATGATCTCCCAGTGGCTCTCATGCAGACCATATTCGCTGATGAACCGCTGGTACTCCCCTTTCCGCTCAAACAGACGCACTTCAAGGCTCATATCCTTATGTCCAAGCTCCTTAATGTAGGATTTTAGACCACTGTATGTAATTCTTTCATTACCATTTGACAATGGAAGATTAATGATATCGTTCTTATTGTAATCCCGATAGAAAATGCAGTAATTGAAATATTCGATCGCCGCCGTCTGTCCGTCCTGTGATGCTCCTTCATCGGATTCCTTTGCTTTTCTAGCACAGAAACCGGTCGTCATGTAACGGTATCCGTCCTTGATATCCGCATCGTCTAATTTCCATTCGATCAGGGAATGAATAGTCGTATTGCCACCGCCATTCCGGAATAATTTCTCGATCGGCTGCTTATCATCTAACGTACAATTCGGTATCAGATTCTGAAGCAGAAGAAGCATCAGCACACTCTTTCCTCCACCGTTTGCAAGGTCATAAAGCGTGTTCTTGCCATACATACGCATCGAAAAATCATCGTACTGCTGTGTACCAAAATTGTATTTTACATTATTCACTCGTATTCGGTTAATGCACGGCATCCTCTTCACCTCCAAGCATCTGATACAGACGTCCCCTGTATTCTTCAAAATAATTCTCACATAACGCCTTGAACCGATCGGTCGGATAGTAGCGTTCTTCATTCTCAACAAATAATTTCTGGCTGACCATAAAGTTAAATGTCAGCTTCACATAACCGGATTTGGATGCCTTTGACGCCTTCGTCTTTTCTCCGTCATAGACTGCATGACTGACCGCCGGAAGCTCATCCCACAGCAGACCAACCGCTTTAAAACTCTCTGCCCCGACATCCTCTGCGGAAAATACAGACAACCGTTTCGTTACATCTGCCAGATATTTGTCCGCCTCTTCGATCACCTTTTCCGGCTTGATAAATTCACGGAACTGATAGCTTCCGGAATCTTTATAAAAATACAGCAGGATCACATACATGAGGAAATAGCATAGGAACAATTCTTTATTCAGCCGCAGTCCAAGTATGCGCTTCATATCGTCATTTGTATAACCAAATACCCGGTTGCCTTCACCCGGAGTGATATAAAGTGCTTCATTGTATTCGTAAATACTCAGATTCAGTTTCTTTAACAGATTGCCTACAATCTCGTAGACCTCTGCATTTCCATAATAATCTTCGTACAGAGCACTGTTTTCTCTGCTTGCTTTCGCGATCGTTTCGCCCTGTATCAGTCTGGCGTAGATCTCAATCGCCTTATCCAAATTTCTGCTGTCCATCTTTTTTCCTCACATGTATTTTTATCATTGATGTTTGAACAAAATATCTATTCATATATTTGTCTGTATATATTGACTTTGTCAATCAGGGGACGCTTTCGCTCGTTGAGTCCTGCAGCGGTACTAAGATGCCACTCATGTGCCATCAAGTACCGGCGGACTCAAATGCCCCTGTATTAACAAATCAATATTTACAGACAATATACATACTATTTTTTTGTTCAAATATCATCTATCGCACTTCAAACAGGATGTTCGTCACATACATATCCTCTCCAACCGGGATCTCCTCGGTGCTGTCAAAGGTCAGCGTGAAGCGCATATCTTTGTATGGCTCAAATGAGATGTCCGGAGCATAAGCATCTTCCGAATAAATGTCCGGTACGCTTACGGTTGAAATGCTGTCGGCTGTAGCCTGTGGTATCTGCTGCTCTCCGATGCTGTCCCGAACCTTCTGATATTCCCGGATGCTGTCAACTACCAGCTTTTCAAGCATGGTATCCTGCTTCTTTAACATCCGGCTGATATCATATTCCTTCTTCTGTGCCAGATGGGTAAGGAATGCGTAATAATCGGCATTCTCATAGATTTCTTTTCCAAATCGTATCTCAAGGAATCCGTTGAATTCTTTCAGGCTGAGTTTCTTCCAACGGACAAGTACATCCATCAGTTCAAAGAATAACTTACCGTAGTTCCTGCCGGAGCGTTCTTCCTCAATCTCATCCTCATAGCGGAAGTTTGCATTTACATCTTCTTTCTTTGCTGTCACCATCTTCGCCTCATCCTCTGATTTGAGCGTAAGAAGATTGTCGATCGATGTCATCGAAAATGACTTCGCGATCGCCGGTGCAAATAAAGGAGCAAGGATCATGCCCATCTTATCCGGCCGATCCTCCCTGATCATCTTCTGTAATTCCTTTTCAAAATCAAATACCGGACGCAGACGCTTTAACTTCGCCTTCTGAATAATGTTGTCCGATATATTCTGTAATTCCATGGTGCTGTTGATCAGATTTCCATGCTTTAATATGGTCTTCTTCAGTTCCAGCTCCAACTGACTGATCTCATCCAACAACGTAGAACCTTTTGTCAGATGGTCAAAGTTCGCTTTCGCAACTGCCTTATCGACCAGTGCCTTGTTCTTCGCAAATAATTTCTGTTCCTCGGAAAACCATTTTCCAACCGTCTTCATATATTTCTCATAAGCTTCTGCCCCGGCAAATACATCGTAAGAAAGCAGATCTACGATATCGTCTTTTTCTCTTACAAGCCGGTTCACTTCGCTGTTGATCCGCTTGACAACCTCGATACCTCCCTTGAAATTCTCTCCGGTGATCATCTTCTCAAGCAAAACCTGTTCTACATTGATCTTGCTCTCGTCCTTGATCTCCTTGGTATCAAGATAGAATTCTATCCCATCCGCACTTATGTAATAGAGCACTTTTCCATCCGTGATCCGGCTGTCGATCAGTCTGACACGTCCGGTCTTCTTCTGCTTCTTACCCGGATCGTAAAATGTAAATTCAAATGCTTTTCCGTCATTTCTGATCTTGTCAAATATATATAAGATCAGGTCTGCCATATCCTCGTCCTCGATCTCAATATCGAAATCACGGATCAGTAGCTCTTTTATAAATGCTTCACACTGGGGATATGTGATGTCCCTCTCGTTGAAGTTGTTTTCCTCAATAAAAAAACGCAGTACCGCCATGGTGATATATCCCATATCCAAACTGTTATATCGTCCATCCTTGTACTGTGTAAATGCAGTTTCCGATAACACAAAAAACGGGTAGTATTTTCTTAAGTTATACATTCTCGCATTATGTTCTTCGATTATGTCATTGATCATCACGTACTGCTTTGCCACTGTTTCTACTCCCTGTTTTGTGTGCTTTATTTTCTGTTTTTCTTAAAAAATCACGGACACATAACATGCCCGTGATTTTTCAATACCTATTCGCCCATCATCTGTTTAAAAAATAATTACCTGAATCAGTCCTGCTTTGCAAGATTTTCTTTGTCTACTTTGTAAACCATAAGACGAAGAAGATAGTATGGCATTCTTCTATTTCCAAGTTCCCAGTCCTGTACAGTTCTATACGGTATCTCGAAATACTCAGCAAATTCGCGTCTGTTCATTCCTGTAGACTTTCTTAATTCTAATAATTCTTCACCTGATGTCATAGTCTGCGTCCCTCCTGTATCATTCCTATGTGCATTCTTTCTGAAAAAAAAAGAATGCTTTCATTCAATATTATTTCAAAATTCAGCACAAAATAAATTCTACAAGAATCCAACCCTAACCTCATGTATATTCTACAATATAACAGTCGGCATGACAATAGGATTTGTTAACACAATAAAAAAAATTTTTATATGCGTGTTCTTCTCGATTTGATATTTAATGCATTTTGTCCATTGACTTTATGATATAACCGGAAAATAATGAAATTAATTTTTTAAATTATACATTGATATGCATGGGATACCTTTAACATTACCAATCAGGGGACGCTTCCGCTCGTTTCGGTCTGCAACGGTACTAAGATGCCGCTAATGCGCCATCTAAGGACCGGCGACCTCAAATGCCCCTGTATTGGTAAGTTAAGATATCCCAACGCATAATTCACACAATATAAAAAAATTAATTTCATTATTACACAGGGGGTGTTATGTATGTTGAATAATCGAATTATGAAGGAAAAGCCATCGGACGAGGAAATGAAGACACGGTTAAAGGCTTTGCAGGAAAAGCTGGCGGCGCAGACATTGGCCGTCCGGGAACACAAGCTTCCGGTCATCGTTCTGGTAGAAGGCTGGGGTACTTCCGGCAAAGGCAGTCTGGTCGGACGAATCATCAACAATATCGATCCACGTTTTTACCGGGTTGCATCGCTGGAAAAGGTCAGAGAAGAAGACAGACGGAAACCATTTCTCTGGCGATTTGTAAAAGAGATACCGGAAGCCGGCAATTTTGTCTTTATGGATTCCGGCTGGATGGATCAGCTTACGCGTGAATACGCACACAAAGAATTGTCAAAAAAAGACTACGAGCTTCGAATTGCCAATGTTCGGAGATTTGAACGACAGCTGACCGATAACGGCTATCTGGTTGTCAAATTCTTCCTGAACATCTCGAAGAAAGAACAGAAGAAACGGATCCGGACGCTTGCCGATGATCCTGCAACCAAATGGAGAGTGACCGATACCGACCTTGCACAGAACAAGCATTATGACAAATACATGGATATCTTTGACAAATTCTTAGATGCTACCGATTCTTCCCGCGCACCATGGTATATCATCGATGGCAGCTCCAAGAAATGGGCAGAGCTTCAGGTTCTGGAAATCCTGACCGAGGGAATCGATGTTGCCCTACAGAATCATTCACTGGCAGTTCCGATCCCACAGAATGTATTCCCTCTTATGGACATGCCGAAGCTGTCGGATATCTCTTTACAGGACAAGACGGTATCTGATGAAGAATATTCCAAACGTCTGAAAGAATTACAGGGAAAGCTTCGAGAGCTGCACAACAGCATTTACCACAAAAAGATTCCTGTCATCATTGCATACGAAGGTTGGGATGCTGCCGGAAAAGGTGGCAATATCAAGCGTGTAACGGAAGCATTAGATCCTCGCGGTTACGAAGTATTCCCAATCGCAAGTCCTCTTCCGTATGAAAAATCCCGACATTTCCTCTGGCGTTTCTTCACCAGGCTTCCACGCTCCGGTCATGTAGCTATCTTCGACCGAACATGGTATGGCAGAGTCATGGTAGAACGGATCGAAGGATTTTGCAGTGAAAATGACTGGAAACGTGCTTACAACGAAATCAACGAATTTGAAAAAGAACTGTATGACTGGGGTGCTGTGATCATCAAATTCTGGATACAGATCGATAAAGACACTCAGCTTGAACGATTCACGCTGCGTCAGAATACACCGGAAAAACAATGGAAGATCACAGATGAGGACTGGCGGAACCGTGAAAAATGGGATCAATACGAAACAGCCGTCAATGAAATGCTGCAAAAAACAAGCACCACCTATGCTCCATGGCACATCATCGAATCAGTCGATAAAAAATATGCCCGGTTAAAAACCCTGGAGATCATAGTTGATGCTATAGAAAAAGCTATATCTTAATGAATCTTTGTCTTCTGGTAGTCGATCATGACATCATAGATCCGTTCACAGTTGTCATGGTCGTCAAACCGGAAGAAATCATCGGCACGTCTGCGGTACTCCGGTTTCATCTCGCAGTTATTCTGCATATAAGAGATCAGAACATCGATCAATTCGTCGTTGTCCTCACAGATCTCGCCAAATCCCATCGTATCATAGTGGAAGGTTCCTTCCTCATAATGCTTCGGTATATCGTGATGGTGCAGGTAGACCACCGGCTTACGCATATAAGCGAAATCGAACTGAACACCGGAGAATTCCCGGAACACCTTCTCATAATTGACACCGGAATGTCCATGAACGGCAACCGCCGGAATGATCTCTACCGAAGGATTCTTATCAAAATCATCGATCTGCGGGCTGACGATCGGATGCAGTACATAGACGATCTTATAATTATATTTCTGTGCCGCAGCGATCAGACGCTCATCATTAATAAGGCTGTTATATACCTGATAATAGGTTGTCTCCTTAAAAAGTGGATTGTAGTCACGGCTCACACCCTCATTCTTTGTAACCGGAACTGCTGCCTGCATCCGCCAGGTCGGGGATAACAGGATCTGCCGTTTATCTTCATTTATAAGTCCATCATAACGCGGTACTCCGGTCAGCTTCAATGCATCATAACCCTCATAGCCGTAGATTGGCTTCGATAGATTTTCAATCTCATATTTGGATGCACAGAAATACAACCGTGTATTATCTCTCAACCGGTTCTGCGCAACTGCGATCTTCTGAATCGACATACCATGCTGGACACAGGCTACATGGAAGTTCATCAGATCACGGATCAGTGCCGAATTAATCGTACCGAAATCATTAAATGCGTAGACGGTAGAATTTGACACAATCACCATATCCGCATACAGAAATGCATACCGATGCTTGATGCTTCTCCGTTTGACCGGCTTCATACCTTCGCGTTCCAGACGTGCGTAATCTTCCGATGCCCCATCTGCCAGATAATAACATTTGATGCCATCCTTCTTGCTTCTTGCATATTTGTACATATATTCAGCAGAGTCCCCCGCCTTATATATCTTATCAAAAAAGAGCCAGATCGGACGATGCTTTAAAACCGGCTTTGCCTTTAAGAACGCCCGGACAATGATAAACTTAATAACCTTCTTCTGTCCGGTTGCAAACATATCCCGCCATAACGTCAGTTCTCTGCCTGCAATCTTCCCATGCTTTACCGGATCAACCTTCATGATATTGGCTTCTGTCTTATACATATACAGCTTCTTATTGATCTTCCAATAGCTGTGACGGAAACGGTCGCACAAACGGCTGAAATGAGAATCGAATTCCAGAGTGACCGGAAGATCCTCTACCGACATTCCCATCGTTTCACCATTTTCAAAGACATCCGCCCGGACTCTTGTTACATAAGCCAGTTCTGTTTCCTGTCCATATGGAAGCTCCACCCGGATCGTAAATGCCCGAAGCTTGAAGATCGACATGCCAAATGCTTTTGTATGTGCATACCGCTCATTATATTCTGCCGGATAGAAGCGGTCACCTCTGCTCCATTCATCAAAAGAATCGGCGATAACCGTCCTTCGATCGTAAGCTCTGTGTGATCCTCCATATCTTTATTATCCATAAACTGAATGTCCGCCGTCGGCTTCGTAAGTTCTCCGATCTGAATATCATTATAGCTGTAGCAGCCATCCGCAAAATCAAATTCCAGACCGGTGTCCTTATACTTTAAGATCAGCAATACCCATACCAGACAGTCTTCATTCTTCATATCCACATGATATCCCTGATTCTCACAAATGATCGAATCATCTATATAAGAGAGCACTTCCCCAAGCTTCCACAAAAAAGCCTCGCCGTCGGTCTCTTCAAATAAATGCTTGTTCAGGTTATCGAGATTTGCCTGGATCATAAATTTTACAATGAACAGTGCATGCTGCATAACAAGCATTTGCAGGGTTTCCTGATGGATGGACATTTCCTTTAACCATTCGATCAGCTGATCAACGGTATCCTTATACCATGCCCGGTCATAGATTCCTTCAAAAAAGGTCTTATCCCCTTCAAAGCTGTTTTTCAAAGTATAGTCAACACCATCGATATAATAGAGCTTCTCATCCAGACAGGCTCTTGCCTGAACCGCAAGCAGCCATTTTAATACCGGAAATGATCCCTTTACCAGAACGTCCTCCAATGTGTGTGCAGGGCTTCCGAATGTCACATTTGCATCCTGCCCGGCATTCTGTATTCCGGCATCTGCAATCTCCATCAACTGATTTAACAGACTTCCCTTAAATATCATACCGAATGGTGTAAATCCGTGCAGGAATCTTAAAATCTCCGTAGAGATCACACCATTTGCAAGCTGCTCATAGACACCATGAAATTCCTGATCTCTGTCCAGCTTCTGTGCAAGCCAGGGCGCATGCTTTCCTTTCTCGCGATATGCGGAAAACGGCGCATACATAATTCCCTTCTTGCTGTTCCTGCTCGGTCCGTATTTCTTCGGCAACAGAAA
>OHZG01000484.1_pt1 | contig 15051 bp, 9 predicted proteins | sample 1580431 | NCBI WGS metagenome assembly OHZG01 (sample SAMEA3882527, study PRJEB24775) | human gut metagenome | biome: human-associated habitat; feature: intestine environment; material: feces | place: Netherlands | collected 2009/2010 | reverse complement strand
CAGCATACTGCGGCAGGGCCTCCCCCTTGTAAAGATAGGCCGATGGCAAAAAAACCGGCACTGCGTTCATCGGTTACAGAATAACAAGTGAAGTCCTCTATATTGGCCAGAGTATGTACGATGGCAGCATTACGGCTGCCGGGACAAAGCACTATTTTCCGCACACCGTGCGCTTTGAGAAGTGCCACCAACTGAAGTATGTTCTTTTTGTCTGAATACATTGATTATTCTACTTTAATTGTTTCCATTTATTTACTTATAAAGTCAGGATGAAGGATGCTCCGCATCGTATTCATCTTGTCTCCCGTTCCGATTCTACTTCCGAGGAAGCCAGTATTCCTCCTCCTGCATACAGGATGGCTTCACCCGGCTTTATTTCCATGCAGCGCAGATTGACGTAGATATCGGTATGCCCCTCTGTGTCCAGCCAGCCGGTGAACCCGGAATAATAACTGCGGTCGTACCCTTCATTGTCCGGAATAAACCGGAAAGCCTCCTCTTTGGGCAGGCCGCAGACGGCGGGAGTGGGATGGAGTTCTTGCAATAAATCGCCTATATGGTCTGTATTTTTCAACAAGAAATAAAAATCGGTCTTGAGGTGTACCAATTGTCCGGCACGGGCGGTATAAGGACCTTTTTCCGTCATCTTGTTGCCGAATCTTTTGGCGATCCGGCGGATGTAATCAGCCACATAGCCCTGCTCTTCCCGGTTCTTCTTGTCCCAGTCTGTCGGCATCACTTCGTTCTGCATCGGCATGGTACCGGCCAGGGCCACGGTGTGCCATTCTTTGCCGTGTCCGCTTAATAAGATTTCCGGTGTGCTGCCCAGCCAGGTTCCGGAAGCAGGGGTGTGGCATAGGTAAATCATCATGCGCGGATAGTTGTTGCAGGCCCGGACAAAAGCGCCGAGTGGTGAAAAATCATCTCCGATATGTCTGGCGGAAGAACGTGACAGAACCAGTTTCTGGAACCGCTTCTCTTGTAAGGGAGTGATGAAACGCCCGAATGCGCGGGTATATTGTTCTTTATCCGTTTCTTCGGAAACAAAAGGGGAGAGTTCACTCTGCCGGCTTTTGCAGGTGAGCAGGGCATCCGCACATTCCAGTGAAGACAGTGCTTCGCTGATTTCGCTCCAGTCGTATGCGGTGACATCCGGACGGATAAGTACCAAGGGATGTTCCTCCGATATCCGGAAAGGAGCCATGACAAATCCTTTCTTTCCATTCAGTTCCTGAATGTCCGCTAATTGTTCCACATCGCCTGAGGTTTGCAATACCAGGTAGCATTCGTCTGTCCAAGGTAACCGGTAGAGGGCGAAACCGAGGCGGCTGTGTGTCAGGCAATCCAATAATTTTTGCGTATGTATATCTGGTAGATTCATTTCTTTTTCAGTATGAAATTAACGACACGAACAGTAGAAACCAGTTGTCCTTGTGGAGTGGTGATATCTATATTCCATATATGCGAGGATCTGCCGCGGTGAATCAGTTTGCCGGTGGCGAATACTTTGCCTCCGACGGGCACGGCCGACAGATGATTTCCACTTACTTGTACTCCGCAGGCATATTCGCCTTCCCGGCATAGCGACGTAGAGCCATGCCCTGCCACAATCTCGGCCAGAGCCAGTGACGCGCCGCCGTTCAACATACCAAAGGGTTGTGAAGTACGATGGTCTACAGGCATTTCGGCATGTACCGCATCCTCGGTGGAGGGTAGAAACCGGATACCCAGATGTTCCGCCATCGAATTCGAATAATCAGGTTTGCAGGTTGTTTCTTCCATCATTTGTATGTCTGTTCTTTTCTATAGGGCTACAAAAATACATAAATTTTAGATGAAAATGTCGTTCATGTTGTTCTTTTAAGAACAAAAACATTCGGGGTTTGTTTCTATTATCGGAATATATTTTTTATTTTGCAAAAAGAACTTGTACAAATGCAACAACGAATGAATAAAACAATAATTTAATACTTATGCTCATTACGATTATTATCCTTGTACTGTCCGCAGTATTTTTTGTAAATGGCAAGATACGGTCGGATCTTGTGGCTCTTTGTGCTTTAGTGGCTTTGTTGATTTTTCAGATATTGACTCCTGACGAGGCTTTGTCCGGATTCTCCAATTCGGTCGTCATTATGATGGTGGGGCTGTTTGTGGTTGGCGGAGCGATTTTCCAGACAGGACTTGCCAAAATGATCAGTTCACACATTCTGAAATTAGCGGGTAAGAGTGAATTGAAATTATTCTTGCTTGTAATGTTGGTGACTTCTGCCATCGGGGCTTTTGTGAGCAATACAGGTACGGTGGCTCTGATGTTGCCTATCGTGGTCAGTCTGGCAGTCAGTGCCAACATGAATCCCAGTCGTCTGCTTATGCCGTTGGCGTTTGCCAGCAGTATGGGAGGTATGATGACACTGATTGGTACGCCGCCCAACCTTGTTATTCAAAATGCGTTGACTTCGGCCGGTTTTCCTCCGCTTTCGTTCTTCTCTTTTTTTCCGGTAGGGATTATTTGTGTGGCAGTGGGTACTTTGGTGTTGCTTCCGCTCAGTAAATGGTTTCTTTCGAAACGGGGGAAAAACGGGGAAGACAATGTTCATTCGGGCAAATCCCTGAAACAGTTGGTGAAGGAATACGGGCTATCCAGTAATTTGTTCCGGTTGAGGGTGGTGGGTGACTCCCGGCTGCATGGAAAGACGATTATAGAGTTGGATATCCGGCGTAAGTATGGATTGAATATACTGGAGGTGCGTCGTGGGGATATGTCACAACACCGCTTCCTGAAAACAATTACTCAGAAGCTGGCCGATCCCGGTACGGTTCTTCAGAAAGAGGATATTCTGTATGTGACGGGGGATTTTGAGAAAATAAAGTTGTTTGCCGAAGATTATCTGCTGGAGATGCTGGACGAGCATACTACCGAAGAAGCGAAAAACTCAGCCAATTCATTGGATTTTTATGACATAGGTATTGCTGAAATCGTTTTGATGCCTTCCTCCAATCTGATAAACCAGACGATAAAGGGGGCGGGCTTTCGTGACAAGTTTAATGTGAATGTACTGGGTATCCGCCGGAAGAAGGAATATTTGTTGCAGGACTTGGGCAATGAGCGGATTCATAGCGGGGATGTGTTGCTGGTGCAGGGTACATGGAACAATATCGCCCGGCTGAGCAAGGAGGATGCCGACTGGGTGGTACTGGGACAACCGCTGGCCGAGGCTGCAAAGGTCACGCTGGATTACAAAGCACCGGTAGCTGCCGTTATCATGGTGCTGATGGTGGCAATGATGGTGTTCGACTTCATTCCGGTAGCTCCGGTGACGGCAGTGATGATTGCCGGTATCCTGATGGTACTGACAGGATGTTTCCGCAATGTGGAGGCGGCTTACAAAACCATTAACTGGGAAAGCATCGTACTCATTGCGGCCATGCTGCCTATGTCGCTGGCATTGGAAAAGACAGGGGCTTCCGAATACATTTCGAACAGTCTGGTCAGTGAACTGGGAACATACGGACCGTTGGCGCTGATGGCGGGTATTTATTTCACTACTTCCCTGATGACGATGTTTATCAGCAACACGGCTACCGCAGTGCTTCTGGCTCCTATCGCGATGCAAAGTGCAACGCAGATAGGGGTAAGTCCCGTACCTTTTCTCTTTGCGGTGACACTGGGGGCAAGTATGTGTTTCGCTTCTCCATTCTCCACTCCGCCCAATGCGCTGGTGATGCCCGCCGGACAATATACCTTTATGGATTATGTAAAGGTAGGGCTGCCGTTGCAGATTATTATGGGCATTGTCATGGTGCTGGTACTTCCTTTGCTGTTTCCTTTTTAAGTTGTTTATAATATATGATGCCGATGACGTCCGCTATAAACCATCCGATAGGAATAGACCACCAGATTCCGATGACCCCGATGGCAGGAATGCCGGCAAGCCAATAGGAAAGGGCTACACGGGTTCCCAACGATACCACTGTGAGCACTACGGACATTCCCGGCATACGGATGGCACGATAATATCCGTATAACAGGAACAAAATCCCGATTCCGCAATAAAACGCTCCCTCGATGCGTAAATAACTGATACCGATGTTCAGAATTTCCGTTTCGTGGGGACGGACAAAAATCAGCATCAATGGTTTGGCGAATAAAAAGACCAGAATGGAAATGACCAGAGAGAAGAGAACGGTGGTAATCAAGGCACTTTTCACTCCTTTGCGGATCCGTTCCTCTTTTCTCGCTCCGAAGTTCTGGGCAATAAAGGTGGAAAAGGCATTTCCGAATTCCTGTACCGGCATATAGGCGAACGAGTCTATTTTTATTGCTGCCGCAAAGGCAGCCATGACTACAGTGCCAAAACTGTTGACCAATCCTTGTACCATGAGAATGCCCAGATTCATTACCGATTGTTGTACACAGGTCAGTGCGGAGAACGAAGTGATCTCTTTCAGGCAGTGACGGTCGAAATGCAGGTCATTGCGGTGTAATCTCAGTTCGGGGTATTTCACGTAGGCATATCCCATAATTCCCAAAGCGGATACTCCCTGTGCGGCTACCGTGGCGATGGCTGCTCCCTTGATTCCCCAATCCAACTGCAAGATAAAGAACAAATCCAGCCCGATGTTCAGTACGACGGAAACCGCCAGAAACCAAAGAGGAGTGACGGCATTTCCTATGGCACGCAGCAATGCCGCATAGAAATTATAGATAAAGGTAAAGCCGATTCCCCAAAAGATAATCCACAAGTAATCATACATCATGCCATAAATATCTTTGGGAATCTGCAATATCCTGAGGATGGGATGAATCCAGACGAAAACCGCTATATTTAGAATCAATGTTACTGTGCCGATCAGCAGGACGGATACATAGATGCTACGGCGTAGGGAATCCGTCCGTCCGGCTCCATATTGCAAGGAAAAAACGGTTCCGCTTCCCATGGACAATCCCAGCAGGATGGAAATAAGGAAAACCATCAGCGTGTAGGCGGAACCGACGGCGGCCAATGCGCCGGAACCTATACATTGTCCTACAATCAGCGTGTCGGCTATGTTGTAACACTGTTGTAGCAGTGAGCCTATAATCATAGGTAAGGTAAAACGTAGCAGAGTGCCGGTGATGCCTCCCTGCGTCAAGTATATTTTAGATAACATGATGTGCGTCTGTTCGATTCAATTTCTTATTTATTTTGAAATTTATTGCGAAGGTAGGGAATAAAATATCAAACAACAATAGAGATTGTCTATTTAATACCCGGAATGTTCTTTCTCCTTAAAAAGAGTTAACTTGATAATATTTTCCATAGGAAACTTTTTATTATAAGAAATATCATGTATGTTTGCATAAAGTTTCCATTGGAAAATATTAAATCAAATAAAATAGTTCGATTATGAAGTATATAGTAATAGGAGGCGTAGCAGGAGGTGCAACTGCTGCCGCACGTATCAGAAGAAACACGGAACAGGCGGAAATCATTTTGTTCGAGAAGGGAGAATACATTTCGTATGCCAATTGTGGTCTGCCTTATTATATAGGAGGTGTGATTGCGGAGCGGGAAAAATTGTTTGTACAGACTCCGGAGGCTTTCGGGAAACGTTTTAACATAGATGTGCGTACCCGGTCCGAGGTAATAGCCATCCATTCTGCCGATAAGACAGTGGATATTCGTACTTCCGACGGGAAAACTTATACGGAGAGTTATGACAAATTATTGCTTTCTCCGGGTGCGTCGCCTGTTCGTCCTCCCTTGCCGGGCATTGACAATGAAGGAATTTTTACCCTACGTAATGTGAATGATACCGATGCTATCAAGAGTTACTTGCAGCAGCATAAGGTGAAACGGGCGGTAATCATCGGGGCCGGATTCATCGGGTTGGAGATGGCGGAGAATCTGCAGGAAGCCGGTGCGGAAGTGGCGGTTGTAGAGATGGCAAATCAAGTCATGGCTCCTATTGATTTCTCTATGGCTTCTTTGGTGCACGAGCATTTGTTGCAGAAAGGAGTGCATCTCTACCTGGAAAAGGCGGTGGCTTCTTTCGAGCGCACGGTCAACGGACTGGAGGTTATTTTTAAATCGGGCGAAAGGCTGCCTGCCGATATGGTGTTGTTATCCATCGGGGTACGTCCCAATACCTCATTGGCGACAGAGGCCGGACTGGAGATAGGGGAGATGCGCGGCATTAAGGTGAACGATTACTTGCAGACTTCCGACGAGCATATTTATGCGGTGGGCGACGCTATCGAGTTCCGTCATCCGCTGACTGATAGACCGTGGTTGAATTATCTGGCTGGTCCGGCCAACCGTCAGGCGCGTATTGTGGCAGATAACATGGTTTTTGGAAATAAGGTTACATACGAAGGGGCTGTCGGTACTTCCATTGCCAAAATTTTTGATATGACTGTCGCTGCTTCAGGCCTTCCGGCAAAGCGGTTGAAACAGGCAGGCATTGATTATTTGTCGGCAACCATCCATTCCGGTTCCCATGCGGGATATTATCCCGATGCTTTACAGATGTCCATTAAAATAACCTTCTCTCCTGTGAACGGGAAATTACTTGGAGCGCAGATTGTGGGGTATAACGGAGTGGACAAACGTATTGACGAATTCTCGCAAGTGATTAAGCATAACGGAACTGTTTATGACTTGATGGCTTTGGAGCAGGCATACGCTCCTCCTTTCTCTTCGGCAAAAGATCCTGTAGCAGTAGCCGGATATGTAGCCGGAAATATACAGAGCGGAAAGATGAAGCCTCTTTATTGGCGCGAGTTGCAGGCTGCCGATTTGAGTAAAGTTACGTTGGTTGATGTCCGTACTCCCGATGAATTTGCACTCGGTGCTTTGAAGGGGGCTGTCAATATTCCTTTGGATGATATGCGCGAAAGGATGAAAGAGATTCCTCAGGATAAGCCGGTCTATTTGTATTGTGGAGTGGGGTTGAGAGGGTATCTGGCTTCTAATATATTGTTACAGAATGGCTTTGGGAAAGTAAGGAATTTAATAGGAGGTTTGAAACTGTATAAAGCGGCAACGGCTCCTCTGCCCAAGCCGAAGGAGTTCTCAAATTCCGGATCTTCAAGTTCTGATTCTTCAAAAGTTGATCATTCTGAACACAGTAAAGATTCTGCTGAAGCTTATACTATTGCCTCTTCCGTCATTCCTTCTATGAAAGCAATAAAAGTGGATGCTTGTGGCATATCTTGTCCCGGTCCTATCATGAAGCTGAAGAAGAGTATGGAAGAACTGGCGGACGGCGAACGTCTGGAGATTGTCGCTACGGATGCCGGTTTCCCCCGCGATGCCGAAGCATGGTGCCAGACTACCGGGAACCGTTTTGTCTCAGTAAAGTCAGGAGCAGGAAAGTATGAGGTAATTGTTGAGAAAAATACTCCGCAATCTTCTTCCTCGGAGGTTTGCCGGGAGGATAAAGGGAAAACTTTTATTCTGTTCAGTGACGACCTGGACAAAGTTTTAGCTACTTTTGTACTCGCAAACGGTGCGGCGGCTACGGGAAAGAAGGTGACCATCTTCTTTACTTTCTGGGGGCTGAATGCTATCAAAAGATTGGACAAGCCTGCGGTGAAGAAAGATATCTGGGGGAAGATGTTCGGCATGATGCTGCCTTCCAGTTCTTTAAAGTTGAGATTGTCTAAAATGAATATGGGTGGAATGGGAGCCAGGATGATGCGATATATCATGAATAAGAAAAATATCGACTCACTGGAATCTCTGCGTACTCAAGCCATTCAGAACGGAGTGGAATTTATTGCTTGCCAGATGTCAATGGATGTAATGGGTGTGAAACGTGAGGAATTGCTGGATCATGTGACTATTGGCGGAGTGGCAACCTATATGAACCGTGCCGAACAGGCGAATGTAAACTTGTTTATTTAAATTTGCATGGAGAAAATAAAATCAATATGTGTCATGAGAGAGCTGTTCAAGGCTCTCTCTGAACTTGAAACCCGCTTGATGGAACAATATGGAGTGTCATTGAATGAGGCAATGGCACTTTGTTGCATTGGCGGAGATACGCTGACAGCCAGTGTGATATCGGAAAACACAGGTCTGTCTGCTTCGCATACTTCTAAAGTCATCCGTTCCATTGAAGAGAAAGAATTAATCGTCCGTAATTTGGGGGATAAGGATAAACGGCAGATGCATTTTACTTTATCCGATAAAGGGCGTGAATGTTTGGAAGCGCTGAAAGCAAATGAAATAGAAATACCGGAACTATTAAAGCCATTGTTTAAATAAACCCTTCTCTTTTCCATTTGTTTATTCCGGATATGAAACTGGAGAAATGGAAAAACAAGTGGAAGGAGTGGAGCAATCTGCGCAAATGGCAAATATGGAAACTGAAGCTGATTGATGCCCGTCTGTATTTCGTGAGCATATTCGTGGGGCTGCTTACGGGACTGGTTGCTGTGCCTTATCACTATCTTCTCTGGTATTTCTTTGATGTGCGGAAAACTTTTTTCACGGCGCATTATCCGTGGTATTGGCATGTATTGTTGTTTTTTATCTTATGGGGGATTCTGATTTTTGTCGCTTCTTTGGTAAAACGTATGCCATTGATAGCCGGAGGCGGTATTCCTCAGACACGTGCGGCCAATAACGGTCGTATCCGTTATGAGCATCCTTTTAAGGAACTGGTGGCCAAATTCTGCGGAGGTGTGTTGGCTCTCAGTGCGGGGCTGTCCTTGGGACGCGAGGGGCCGTCTGTTCAGATAGGGTCTTATATAGGAACACTTATCTCCCGTTGGGGACATATCCTGAAAGGGGAACGGAAACAATTGCTGGCTGCCGGAGCCGGTGCGGGCTTGTCTGCCGCTTTTGCCGCTCCGTTGTCTTCTTCTTTGCTGGTAATAGAATCCATCGAGCGTTTTGATGCGCCTAAAACCGCCATTACTACCTTGTTGGCCGGCGTGGTAGCCGGAGGAGTGGCTAGTTGGATGTTCCCCACGACTCCTTATCATCTGATTAGTGCGGTCGTTCCCGGTTTATCTTTTATCCGTCAGGCAGAGCTTTATATTATCTTTGCCGCCCTTATGGCTGTCATTGCAAAGTTTTATTCGCTCATCGTTCCTTTCTTTCAAGAAAGGATACCTGCCATGAAACTCTCCATTCCTGTCAAGATGTTGTATTTATTGATCATAGCTTATGCCATATCGTTAACAGAGACGAATCTGACAGGTGGCGGAGAGCAGTTTTTGATGATGCAGGGAATGAATGGAACTCATGATATCCGGTGGCTTACTATCATGATGCTTATTCATTTTGTTTTTACGCTGTTTTCTCTTTCTTCGGGTTTGCCGGGAGGAAGTTTCATTCCTACCTTGGTTACGGGAGGATTATTGGGACAAATCTTCGGGTTGGTATTGGTACAGCGCGGATGGATAGGGTATGAGAATGTGAGTTATATGATGCTGATCGGGATGGTGGCTTTTTTGGTGGCTGTGGTGCGTACCCCTTTGACTGCCATTGTTCTGATAACGGAGATTACCGGTCATTTCGAGGTGTTCTATCCTTCCATCGTGGTAGGTGGGTTGACTTATTATTTCACCGAATTGTTACAGATAAAACCTTACAATGTATTGCTGTATGACAGGATGTTCCGTAGCCATAATCCGGAGTCTTCCGAAGAGGCTGGTGCCCGCTATCATCTTTTTGTCGAGATAATGGATGGGTCTTATTTTGACGGAAAGGAAGTGGATACATTGGCTTTACCTAATCATTGTATCATTCGTAGTATACACCGGAATCGTAAAAACTTACTTCCTCAGGGGCAAACCCTGGTTCCCGGTGATCAAGTGGAGATAGAAATGGATGCGCAGGATATAGAAAAATTATACGAACCGTTGGTCAGTATGGCAAATATCTATTAAATTTGCCGTATGAAAAAGAAATTCCAGCTTGAAGTTCCGGGAGGAGCCGACAAAGTGTTGCTTCATACTTGTTGTGCTCCTTGTTCATCAGCCATCATAGAGTGCTTGATGCAGCATGGTGTCACTCCGGTTATCTATTATTGTAATCCCAATATTTATCCGTTGGAGGAATACATTATCCGCAAGGACGAATGTACGCGGTATGCCCAGTCCTTGGGATTGGAAATTATAGATGCCGATTATGATCATGATGCCTGGCGTTGTCGAATGGCAGGAATGGAGCAAGAGCCTGAAAGAGGAGGCCGTTGCTTGCGTTGTTTCAAGATGCGACTGCAGGAAACCGCACGTTATGCCCACGAACATGGATTCCCGGTTATCACTACTACGCTTGCTTCCAGCCGTTGGAAAAGTTTGGAACAGATAGAGGAAGCGGGCCGATATGCTACGGCTCCTTATCCGGATGTCACTTATTGGGAACAGAACTGGCGTAAAGGTGGATTGAGCGAGCGTCGCATTGCTATCATTAAGGAATATAATTTTTATAATCAGCAATATTGTGGCTGTGAGTTCAGTATGCGGAAAGAAGAAAAGGGAGGATGACGGGAATGAAGATGTTCAAACTGTGGATGGTTGTAATGTTATTGGGACTCTTGCCCGTTGTTTCAGAGGCGCAAGAAGAAATAAATAATGCCATTAATGTACAGTTGGAGTATCTGAAAAAGTATCCTAAAGACAAAGAAGCACTTCGGAAAGTTAGTTTTCTCTATCTGAATAAAGCAGATTATGATCAGGCTATCTTTTATGGTCGACAATTGTTTGAGATGGGTTATAATGAACGGGATTACAATGGCGCTGTAATTTATTCTCATATTTGTCTGGGGCAGGCCCATATGATGAAGGGAAATGTAAAGGAGGCTTATAGTCATTTAGGGCAGGCCAGGCTGATAGGTGAAAGTAATAAAAATGATTCCGCTTTATGTTCCGTATATAATGGGCTGGGACTTTATGCATCGAATGTCCAAAAAGACTATTATCGTTCACTTACTTATTTCTTCAAAGGAGTTGAAGCTGCAAGACGTTGTCATTATGACAGACTCTATTCCATTTTGCTTTCTAATATTGCCGGTATTTATTATTTGAAAAATGATAGCACAGGATTGAAATATGCCCTTGAATGTTATGAACTGGGACATGAACGGAAAGATCCTTATCTGATTTATAGTGGTTCAACCAATACCGCTTATATGTATTATTTGAAGAGTGACTATAATACAGCATTAAAATATATTCAGGAGGCGGAGTTCACCATGGTGCAGAATGACTTTTATGATCAATCAAACGTTTACAATCTTTATGGATATATTCTGCATAAATTGAATAAAGATGATGAAGCGTTGGGTTTTTTCCGGAAGGCTTTGGATTTGAAAGAACAGGGAAATATTTCTTCAGTGATGAATTCTTATTTGGGCTATGCCGAAATTTTAATGGAGCATCACCAGTATGACCGGGCTGTCCGGATGCTGAAAGCCGGAATAGAACTGTCTTACCAACAGGCTAATGCCATCTATCGAAGTGACCTGTTGAAGGCTTTATCCCGATGTTATGAAGAAGATGGTATGCTGGTAGAGGCGTTGAAGTATCATAAGCTCTATCAGCTGGAAACAGATAGCTTATATAATGCGGAAAAGGAACGTGCCGTGGGGGAGATACGTGCAAAATACGATATGGAACGGCAGGAAAACGAGATAAAACAAAACCGTCTGGAATTATTGGAAAAGGAAAATAAGATGCAATTGCTTATAGCCGGATTTATCTGTATCTTCATAGCTGCCTCTTTACTATATTACTTATATTACAGAAAAAATAAGCTGTACCTTACCATTGTGAAGCAAAATCAGGACGCTATCCGGCGTGAACAGCAATTGCAGAACAAGATAGACGAGCAGTTTGCAGAGATAGGCCGCCAGTCCGCTCTTTTACAAGAATATCTTACGGACTCGACGAAAACTTCTTTGCCGCAACCTGAGAAATATGCTTCATCCTCGTTGACAGATGAAAAGAAGCAGGATTTATTTCTGCGTTTGGAAACGCTGTTGCGGGAGGAGAAGGTATTTACAGACAATTTGCTGACCAAAGAGAAAGTAGCGGAAATGTTGGGAACTAATCGTACTTATCTCTCTCAAATTATTAATGAGCAGACCAAGCAGACTTTTACTCAATTTGTAAATGGTTTCCGCACAAAAGAGGCAGTCCGTTCACTTTCCGATCCTGATAACCAAACTCCGCTAAAGGCGATTTCAGCTGAATTGGGCTTTAATTCCATGACTACTTTTTATAGCCAGTTTCAGGCGGCTACTGGTATGACTCCCGCCCAGTATAGAAACAAAGTGCAGGAATTGCATAAAAATAGATAATCTATTAATTTGCTATCATAAATTTATCCAAATGCGGCAATTGCTGTATTTGGACAACCTGTTTTTGCTATAATTTAAAACTTTATGCATTAATTTGCTATCGACGCAATATAAGCTGCAAAACTGTTTTAACAATAAAACGGGACTTAAAAGTGATTATAAACAGTATTAATATTAAATCTATAAAAAGTATGAAACATTCAGATTACCACGGAAAGCTACTTCGACTGGCGATGTTTTTCGTTGCATTGTTTTTGTGTGGAACAATGGCATATGCACAAACAGACCGGATGATCAGCGGTATAGTTGTAGATGAGAATGGAGATCCCCTGCCTGCCGCTCACATCCGTCAGGTGAGCCAGACGAAAGGGGAGGAACTGGCTGCTGTCATAACCGATATGAACGGGCACTTCCGGCTGACCCTGCTCCGCACAGCGAAAGAGATAGAAATCTCTTACTTGGGCTATGAATCAAAGAAAGTAAGATTGACAAGTGCGAACAGTTACAGAATTGTCTTGGAGCCGGCCTCCGAACTGCTGGACGAGGTGGTGGTAACCGGATATCAGACTATCTCCAGGGAACGGGCTACCGGTTCATTTGCGAAAGTAGATTCGAAAAAGTTGGAAACCCAACGGTTAAGTAGTGTCAGCTCATTGATGGAGGGAAGAATAGCAGGTTATAGTGACGGTAAGATACGTGGTGTGACTTCGATGAACGGACTTACTACTCCTCTGTATGTGATTGATGGGTTTCCGGTAGAGAAAACTATTTCTGACGGACTGGGCAACTGGGTCGAAAATGTGCCTGATTTGAATATAGAGGATATAGAGAATATTACGGTATTAAAAGATGCCGCGGCTACGTCTATCTATGGTGCTCGTGCTGCTAATGGTGTAGTAGTCATCACTACTAAAAAAGCCGGAAAGAATCAGCTGAATGTATCATTTTCAGCGACATTGACAGTACGCCCTTATAATTTTTATACCGGTCACTTAGCCGGTACGGCTGACATGATAGAGATGGAAAAGGAGTGGGCAGCCATGAATCCTAATCTTCAAGGAGAGGGAGCATCCCAATATGCACAGAATTTGTTGGACAATGCATCCATGTATTCCTGTTTGGGGGTACAGGCTATTTTAAAACATCATACAGGTGCGATCAGCGAAGCACAAATGGAGCAGACGCTACATGAACTGGCTTCACAGGGATTCCGTTATTATGATGATGTGAAGAAATATGGTAAACGAAATCCGTTTTCGCAACAATATAACTTGAATATCGGGCGTGGAACGGAAAAAAAATACATTTAATGCTTCGCTGTCTTACAGGAATAACCGGGAAGAAGATAAATATACTGACAGCGAGAGTTTCGGATTGAATTTGCAGAATACTACCCGGCTTACTTCATGGCTGAGTCTGGATTTGGGAACGTATCTGAATTATGGAGATGGTACAACGCAGAGTTATAATCTGACCTCACCCGGATATAATTATGTTCCTTATAGTTCGTTGTTGAATGGCGATGGAAGCTACTATACTAACACGGCTGCGGACCGGTACAGTAAGTCACAACAGGAAATTATTTCTTCTTACGGATTGTATAGTATGGATATTACCCCTTTGGACGAATTGGGAAGAAACTTGTCGAAGAGTAAGAATTTTAGTAATCGTACTTTTGCGAGACTTAATTTTAAATTCACAGACTGGTTGAGATACACTGCTTCGTTCCAATATGAAGTAGGGGAATATAAGACAAGCCAATTGCAAGATAAGGAAAGCTATGCTGTACGTAATAAAGTAAATACATTTGCTACTGATGCAAGTGGGAGTGGCCAGGCTACTTATAATCTTCCTTATGGCAATATTTATACAACGGGGACTAATAGTATCCGTGCTTATAATTTCCGTCAGCAATTGGATTTTAACAAGACATTTGCAGAAAAACATGATGTGACCGCTTTGTTTGGTATGGAAGTACGTGAAAATAAGACGGAATACAATAATCGGAAATATTATAATTATGATCCGGCTTTACTAACTTATGATCTTATTGATGAACGGGTGCTGAGTAATACTTATACCGGAGTTTTGGGAAACTATGTATCATTCAATAAAAATGATATCTCCAATATCTATGAACTGGTAAATCGTTTTGTTTCTTTTTATGGGAATGCAGCTTACACGTATGATGGTAAATATATGGTGACAGGAAGCATTCGTTGGGATCGTACCAATTTGTTTGCTACTGGTTCCAAGTATCAGAAGAAACCTATCTGGTCGGTAGGTGCTGGTTGGAATCTGGACAAAGAATCTTTTTTTAAAGTTTCATTTATAAATATGATGAAACTGCGTTTCAGTTATGGTATCGGTGGTAACATCGCCAAGAATTCTGCTCCTTATATGACGGCTTATTATAATAATAATACCCATGTGGGCGGCATACAAGGGACTATCAGCAACCGTCCTAATCCTGATTTGCGGTGGGAAAAGACAACTACAGCTAATATTGGTGTAGATTTCTCTATGTTTAGAAATCGATTGAACGGTTCTATTGAATATTATAATAAATCGGGCGTGGATTTGTTAGCCAATACCAATGGAGTACCTACTGAAGGTTTTGGTTTTTCTACTTATACCATGAATAATGGTAAAATGAGAAACCGTGGATTCGAGTTGACTCTTTCCAGTGATGTCATTATGGGAAAAGATTGGAATTGGAACGTAGGTGGTGTGCTGGGATACAATAAGAAT
>OHZG01000480.1_pt1 | contig 15267 bp, 12 predicted proteins | sample 1580431 | NCBI WGS metagenome assembly OHZG01 (sample SAMEA3882527, study PRJEB24775) | human gut metagenome | biome: human-associated habitat; feature: intestine environment; material: feces | place: Netherlands | collected 2009/2010 | reverse complement strand
GGGTCATAGTTTACATTGGATGTGATCGTCGGTGCTTTTCCGAGAGGACCCGGTTTTTTGGAATTACCCTTGTTTACTTTGACGGTATTTCCTGTGGATGTGTAATCGTAAATCCACTTAGCATCGGCAACGGTCATTCGGATACATCCTGCGGAAGCCGGGGAACCCAGGCGGTTGTAAGTACTTGCAGGGAGTGCATAGTGTGACTGTGTGCCGACTGCGATTGAATGGAAATATACATTTCCTACAAAATGGGTAGCCCAGCGAGCGTAAACCGTACTTCCGTCAGGCTCGTGCATCGGTTTCAATGTGTATTTTACGGACTGTCCGTTGGTACAGATGGTGTAAGTTCCCAATGGGGTGTAGGAAGAATGCTCATGCAGTCCGCTTGTTCCGGCATTTGTCCAAGTATCTGCTCCGACGGAAACCGAACATGTCTTAACCGGAATGTCATATTTGCCGGTTTTGTCATTGTAATAATAGATCGTTACGGCGCTGGCTGCGCGGTTAATCTCAATATAAAATTTGTTTGTATTGCTTGAGCTGCTCTTTTCCAATTTCAGGATTTTTGTCAAGTCCGTTTGTTTTACGTTATTTACATAGTAGAACTTGTATTTTTTGCCGTTATACTTTTCGTAGAACCAGCCGTTTTTACCAAGGTCTTTTTTGCGAAGACGATAGGTCTCTTCGTTCAGATATACTTTTTTACCCCAGGCAGTGTATGCGTAAACGACCAATTTGAATTTTCCTTTATCTTCGTTTGCAACCTTAATGGAAATATTTTTCTTGCCTGCTTTTGGCTTCATTTCGTAAACACCCTGCTTTTTGGCTTTGGAACCATTCATTTTATAAAGGACAAATTGCAGTTTTTTGATATTTCCCGGAACGTATACATTTTTCAAGGAATACGTACATTTAGCATTGCTCTTTTTGGTGACGGAAAGGGTACCGTTCTGCACCATAATGTCAGCAACAGCCGGTGCATTGAGAAGAACAGCTTTTCCTTTTACATCCGTGATCGTCGCTTTGATCGTATAATTGTCAAATTTGTATTTCAGTTTTTTCAGTGAAACTTCGGCATAATAAACTTTTCCGGATTTTTTCGATGTGGCGGTAACAGCAGCCACTTTCTTTCCCTGGCTGTTGTAAACGCGGTATTTTACCTTTCTTACGCCATATACATTTTTAAGGCCCGTAAGGGTAATGCCGAATTTCTGTTTTTTCTCAAGGGCAGTAGTTTTTGTCACTTCGAAAGAAGTCCAGGTTGGCTCGACGCTGTAAGTTGTCTTTGCCAATGTCGTCGTTGTGCCGTTGGCTGCTTCGAAAACAAGTTTTGCATTCCAGTTTCCATATGTATTTGCCGTAGCTGCAAGGGATGCTGTCGCTGTCATGCCGCCTTCAGTATAAGCTGTCTTAGCCAAAATGACAGAAGCCGCCGATTCGTCGCTTCCTTCCGGCCATGCAGCTACATAGATGGATTTGTTTGCGCCCGGGATCAAAACCGAATCTGCCGCATCGGTATTGCTGATGGTCACGGTGCGGGAAAGGGCACTCGATGTTCCGTCTATTTTAACGGCAAAATGCGTGTCATGAATGGAATAATCCAGTTCCCCGAGAGCAACTGTCTGATCTCCGATTTTTGCCTTTGCGGTAAAAACGGAATATTCATTGTTCAATGCTTCCAGTGAGATCTCTCCGGTGTATGTTCCGTTGACACAATTTGTCTGTGTCAGAGAAATCTCTTTTTTCAGAACTTCTTTGCTGTCGCTCTTTCGTTCCACGATCAGGGAGAACGATGAAGTTTTGTCCGGCTCAAGTCCTTTTAAGGTGTAAGTGCTTTTTCCGGCCGCGCGGTCAACGGAAATCGTTGATGTGACTTCGGCAGCCTGTACAACTGCGGGAGAAAGCACAAACATACAAAAGAACAAGGCGCATATTGTAAAAATGTGCTTGCATACATTTGCTTTTGTTTTCATTTTCAACCTCCATATAAATGTTTTGTTTTGCGGATTTGTATAAGTCGTCCGCTTTCCTATTTTCCCATGTTTTTCTTGTTTTGTCAATGAAAATGCAGAACTTGAAAAAATATAAAAATTATTTCAAAAAAATACTTGCATTGTAAAGAAAAGTATGGTAGTATATTTGATGTCGGTTCGCAGAAGCGCGAGACCGAATCTGGCTCCTTGGTCAAGCGGTTAAGACATCGCCCTTTCACGGCGGTAACACGGGTTCGATTCCCGTAGGAGTCATTATTGTGGTAAGTATTCTTACTACATGGAGCATTATATCGAAAAAATGTTGCATAAATGTGACAGTAATGATATAATATATTATATATGGCGACATAGCCAAGTGGTAAGGCATGGGTCTGCAACACCCTGATCACCAGTTCAAATCTGGTTGTCGCCTTGAATAAACCGAGTAACTTAGGTTACTCGGTTTTTTTGTAAACAAGTTGTCTTGAAAAAGAAATCCCATTCCGCTTGCGGAAAATCTAAAAGAAATATGCGATATTTTGGAAAAATAAACGTAGTCTACTCCCGTTCCCGTCTCGGAAAAAGCAGCAGTACAAGCAGTCCTACACCCATGACGAGAATAATGGTTTTGTATTGATTGAAATAATGGAAAAAGGTGTCGCGGTATTGGTATCCATAATACCCCAGGGTGATGAGGACACTATTCCAAAGTGTAATTCCGATTGCGGAAAAGATGGCATAAGCAGGAAAAGACTGTTTGGAAGAACCGGCGACAAAGGCAATGTATGTGCGGCAAAGTGGAATTACGCGGGCGAGGCAGACTGCGATTTTCCCGTGGTCGCCAAAAGTACGGTAGGAGGAAAGGATGGGCTTTTCGGTCGAAGGAAATCGCCGCATCAATCGGTCGAGAAGTGGGGAGCCGCCGAAGCGTCCGATCAGATAGGTAAAGGTAGTTCCGATAAGTCCGGCGATGCTGCTATATATAATAAGAAGAAACAGCGGCGTACCATGACCGGCACCGAAGGCTCCGGCAAAGGGCAGGACAAGCTCGCTGGAAATAGGAAAACAGGCGTATTCCAGCGCAATGAGTACAATAATAGCCGGTGTTCCGTAGTTTTGTATCCAAAGAAGAATCTGATCCATAAAATCACCTTAATAAGGGTATTAGTTCATTATATGGGGGAAACGCAGTTAATAGACTTTTTATTTGCGCAAAAAGAAAAGATGGAGTATACTGAAAGCGCGAGAGAATGGAAAGAAAGGCGGCGGAAAGAGTGCAGACATTACAATCGAGAGTGACATTGAACAATGGCGTAGAGATGCCGATTTTCGGACTTGGTGTGTATAAGTCCGAAGGGGATACGGTTCCGGCAGTGCAGGCAGCGATAAAAAACGGATATCGTCTGATCGACACAGCGGCGTTTTATTTTAATGAAAAAGAAGTAGGAGAAGCCGTTCGGACGTGTGGAGTACCGAGAGAAGAATTGTTTATTACGACAAAATTGTGGAACGATAAGCAACGGGACGGAAGACAGAGGGAAGCATTTGAGTCAAGTTTAAAAGAATTGGGGCTGGAATATGTGGATCTTTATCTGGTTCATTGGCCCGTGCCGGAAAAAATCCACGAGACATGGAAAATACTGGAAGGACTATATGAAGAAGGACTTGTAAAAGCAATTGGAGTCAGTAATTTTTTGGAGCATCATCTGGAAAAACTCAGTGTGAAAGCCAACATTGCGCCGGCGGTGGATCAGTTTGAGTGTAATCCGTATCTGACACGTCAGAGTCTGCGGCAGTATTGCCGGAAACACGATATTGTGCCGGAGGCATGGAGCCCACTGGGGCGCGGTGCCTGCTTTGAAGATCCGGTTCTTTTGCAAATTGCAAAGCGTCATGGAAAAAGTGTGGCACAGGTGATTTTACGTTATGATGTGCAAAATGGCATCATTACAATTCCAAAATCAACAAAAGAAGAGCGAATCATACAGAATGCGCAGGTGTTTGATTTTGCGCTGACGGAAGAAGAAATTGCAGCAATTGACGGATTGAACCGCGATGAAATGCACGGCGATCCGGATCATGTGAATTTTTGACAAAAGAGAAGACGGCGCGTATTGACGAAAGTGCAGGAAATTGATATAATAAAAGATACGTGATGTCAGGGCGGAGAGGTGTATTGGAGGAAAGTATGAAAAACAGGGCGAGAAGTTTGGTGAGAATTGGGTTTTTAATGCTTTTTCTGGCATTGCTGATACCGGGAACGGCGCAGGCAAAGAAAACGGCGAAAAAGAAAACGGATTCTTACGTTATTAAAATCAATAAATTGCAAAATACCGTCACCGTTTATAAGAAGAGAAAGGCCATCAAGGCATTTCCGTGTTCTACCGGCCGTATAACGCCGACGGGAACCTTTCGGATTCAGCAGCGGATGCGCTGGCATGTGCTCAAAGGACCTTGTTATGGACAATATTGCAGCCGTATTTATAAGGGTATTTTGTTTCATTCGGTCTGGTATCACAAACAGAATCCGGGAACATTGTCCAATAGCAGTTACAATCGGCTCGGAACGATGGCATCGCATGGATGCGTTCGTTTGACCGTAAAAGATGCTAAGTGGATTTATGATCATTGCCCGATAGGCACGAAAGTGGTTATTTATAATGCGAAAAATCCGGGACCGCTCGGCAAACCGAGGGCAATCAAGGTACCTGGATATTCCGGATACGATCCGACCGATATATGGAGCAAGAGAAACCCATATAATAGGAAGAAACCTATGATCCGTGGCGCAAAGAAAAGACGTATCGCGTATGGAGAGCGAAAATATAAAATTATGGAAGGCATCCGTGCACGAAATACGACAGGATACGATGCGACACGGCGGGTGAAAACGTTTATAGAATACCGAAAAGATGAGACATATGAATATGAAGAAGTTCGCAGAGTAAATACAAAGAAACCCGGAGATTACCGGATTACATATAAACTGACGGATGAGATCGGACGAAAAACGTCTGTAAGAGTTATCCATAAGGTGTTAAAAAAGAAGTAAAAATGTAAAGTTAAATTTAGGAGGAATTGACATGAAGTCATCTTACAACCCGAAAGAAATTGAGAAAAAATGGCAGAAAATCTGGGAAGAGAAAAAGGCTTTTGCCGCTACTGACGATTATTCAAAGCCAAAGTTTTATGCGCTGGTGGAATTTCCATATCCATCCGGACAGGGCTTGCATGTGGGTCATCCAAGACCTTATACTGCACTTGATATCGTAGCGCGTAAGCGCCGTATGCAGGGATACAATGTCCTTTATCCGATGGGATGGGATGCATTTGGTCTTCCTACAGAAAACTATGCAATTAAAAATAAAATTCATCCAAAAGAAGTTACAAAGCAGAATGTAGCACGTTTTAAAGCACAGTTGCAGTCACTTGGTTATTCCTTTGACTGGGATCGTGAGATCAATACGACCGATCCGAATTATTTCAAATGGACACAGTGGATTTTCCTGAAATTGTTTAAAGCAGGACTTGCTTATAAATCCGAAATGCCGATCAACTGGTGTACTTCCTGTAAATGCGGACTTGCCAATGAAGAAGTTGTAAATGGTGTCTGCGAGCGATGTGGAAGTGAAGTTGTCCGCAAAGTAAAAAGCCAGTGGATGTTAAAAATTACCAAATATGCAGATAAATTGATTGATGATCTGGACGACGTGGATTATATTGAGCGTGTTAAAGTTTCCCAGAAAAACTGGATCGGACGTTCTCATGGTGCAGAGGTGGATTTCCAGCTCAAAGATAAGGAAGAGAAACTCCGCATCTATACAACACGTCCGGATACACTGTTTGGTGTAACGTATATGGTTGTTTCTCCAGAACATCCATATCTTGACAAATACAAAGATGAGATCGCAAACTGGGATGAAATCGTTGCTTATCGTGAGATGGCAGCAAGAAAATCCGATTTTGAAAGAACCGAGCTTGCGAAAGAAAAGACAGGTGTCGAGATTCAGGGCTTGACCGCAGTAAATCCGGTAAATGGAAAAGAAATTCCGGTATGGGTATCGGATTATGTATTGATGAGTTACGGAACCGGTGCTATCATGGCGGTTCCTGCGCATGACGACCGTGACTGGGAGTTCGCAAAGAAATTTAATATTCCGGTTATCGAGGTAATCGAAGGAGGAAATGTAGAAGAAGCAGCCTTCACAGATGTTGCTACGGGAACTCTTGTAAATTCCGGATTCCTCACAGGAAAATCGGTAGAAGAAGCAAAGAAAGCCATTATTGAATGGCTGGAAGAAAAAGGTGTCGGTACGAAAAAGACAAACTTCAAACTGCGTGACTGGGTATTTTCCAGACAGCGTTACTGGGGTGAGCCGATTCCGATTGTAAAATGTGAAAAATGCGGATATGTTCCGATTCCGGAAGAAGAACTTCCATTGGAACTTCCGGAAGTTGACAATTATATGCCGACCGACAATGGTGAGTCTCCAATCGCAAATATCCGCGACTGGGTAGAGACAACTTGTCCTTGCTGCGGTGGCAAGGCAGAGCGTGAGACGGATACGATGCCACAGTGGGCAGGATCTTCCTGGTATTTCCTTCGTTATATCGATCCGCACAATGACAAAGCCCTTGCAAGCCGCGAGGCGATGGAATACTGGCTTCCGGTTGACTGGTACAATGGTGGAATGGAGCATACAACCCTTCACCTTCTGTATTCCCGTTTCTGGCACAAGTTCTTGTATGATCAGGGTGTAGTGCCTACGAAAGAACCATATCAGAAGAGAACATCTCATGGTATGATTCTTGGCGAAAACGGCGAGAAAATGAGTAAATCCCGCGGAAATGTTATCAACCCGGATGATATCGTAAATGCGTATGGTGCAGATACACTTCGTACGTATGAAATGTTTATCGGAACATTTGATGCGGCAGCAGCCTGGTCCGATGATGGCGTAAAAGGATGCCGTCGTTTCCTGGAACGTGTATGGAAATTACAGGATATGGTAGTTGATGGTGACGAATATTCACCGGAACTTGAGACAAAGATTCACCAAACAATTAAAAAAGTCAGCAGTGACTTTGAAAACCTGAAGTACAATACAGCCATTGCAGCGATGATGGCACTGATCAATGACTTCTACAAAGCAGGCAAACTGACAAAGGCAGATTTCAAGACATTGATCCATCTTTTGAATCCGGTAGCACCACATATCACAGAAGAATTGTGGCAGATCATGGGATTTGAAGGATACTTGTATGAAAATACATGGCCGGAATATGACGAAGAAAAGACCATCGAGAAAATGCAGGAGATCGCAGTTCAGGTCAATGGTAAAGTTCGTGCAACTGTAAAACTTGCCATCGATGCGGACAAAGATACTGCACTTGCCGCCGGCAGAGAAGCCATCGCAGACAAACTTGGCGATAAGCAGATTGTCAAAGAAATCTACGTCCCAGGACGTATCATCAACATCGTAGTGAAATAGGAGGAGCCGCCCATCGTCTGCTACGCAGACGATTCTCATGGCGGTGACTTGAATATAAGGCAGCGAAAGCGAGACAAATTTCTCGTTTTCGCTGCCTTTTTCAGAAACAAAGAAGCAAAATATGGTCCAGCACAGAAAAGGTGATACAGGGTCAAAGAAATTGGATACTGATTTTGGTTTGTGCGAAGAAAAGAGGAGCTGGGTCAAAGGAGAGGGCGTTGTTTTTTGGTATAAAGAGAAGAATTGTGATATCGGGTCAAAGAAACTAAGTCCGGGCTTTGACTTAGGGAAAGAAATTGGATATTGGGTCAAAAAAGCAAGGGTGAAAGTGTGGTCTATAATGAGAAAAAGATTTGGGAGTCAAAAAGGCAGCCTGAAAAGACAAATGATGTCAGATAGGCTGCCTTTTTGGTAATATTTAGAAGAAATACAAATCCCCTACGCTCTCAAATCAAAATTATATCTTGTGATATTTCCGACGGGTGCCTCGGTCTCAATGAAATCGTGGACGAGATCGATGTCTTTTTTCTTTTCTGCAAATTCCGAGGAGAAGCTGTAACCTTGCTCGTTTAGAGCATCCTTCAAAAGACCGACATTTTTTTCGAGTAGCCGAAGGGCATCGTCTTTGGAAACGAAAAATTTAGTGGAAATATTGGTATGGTCTTTTGTGATGTGGATGTCCAGTGGTCCAAGGTAGTCCATTTCAAGGTGCAGGAGAACCTTGAGATTGTCTTTCGATTTCCGCAAAGTTTCTTTTTTCGTCATAACGTAAAGGTCGCCATGGGCATTTTCGGAAGACAATTTCAAAGGAAGCTGCATGTAAGCAAATTGTTCATTTAACATTTTCATAAATTGCAGGTTTTGCTGCATATCATTTGTTGTGTTGACAGCGCTTTCGCCGGAAGGGCGGGTGGCAAACATCTGGCTGAGGTGCAGCAGATTATCCAATTCCGATGAAATTTTGTGATACAGGGAATCCATGCCGTTGCTCTCTTTTAAGCCTTCCGGAGAAATGGTCCAATTTGACAGAAACTGTCCCTTGATCAGCTTGCCAAGGGATGGATTTGCAAAAAGATCGCGGATCATTGAGTCGGAAAGCTTCGGAAGAGCAGAATGAAGTGCACCAAGCAGTTCTCGCGCGGTAGCGGAACCATTTCGAAGGTCAGCAAGTAATTTGTCAGAATCTGTAAAATCGGAGAACAGATCTGCAAGAGATTCCCGCTCGGCGGCAGTGAGAATGTGGCCGCTTTGCTCTTGGATAAATCCGGGTTCTTCGGTCGTCGCACTGCTTGTTAAATTCGTATTTACTTTATCTGTAATGTTTGAAAACAATTGGCGCATACGCGACAAAGGATTATTTGGAGTGTTTTCCTCCGCAATGGGTGTTTGCTGCGGGGAAGTGGTTTCTTCTGAAATATCAGGAGAATCCGAAGATGCCAAAGTTTCCGGATCGATGCTGGCTTCCTTTTCCGCAGTTTGCTGCTCTAATGTTTCTTTGGCGGCTAATTGAAATTCCTCCAAAGACGGTGTTGAGCCAAGGGCGGTGGAGAGCAGTTCGCCGGCGGCATATCGGGCAAGGGACACATTTTCCTCGGAAAGTTCCGAGAGAAGATCTGTCAGAGAATCCGTCAGAGAATTCATGCGGCCAAGAAGCTGGTGCTGCTGATTCTGGTAGGTGTCAAATTGCGTAACCGAGGCTTCATCCATCGGAAATCCGAGGCGGTACATTGTGATCACATTGCCAACATCCGCATTGGGATAGCGCGAGCAAAGCTGCATAAAGGTATTGATGCTTTCGCGGCTGATGGACTGCTTATTTTCGAGGAGACTTCGCACAATGTCAAGATTGCGCGGACTTTTCGGCAGCCCGGCTTCTTCGAGTGCCTGTTCAATCGTATCTTCCATGCCCAGAAGGTAGGTGGAGGACATGGCTTTCATGTAAATCGTTCCATTGTCGAGGCTGGTGATAAGAAAGGCGGCCTTTTGCCCGATCGAATACATGGAAGCCTCCGACAAATGGCCGGTAAAGGAAGTGCCGTCGTCGAGAGATATGGTAATTTCGTTGCCATGGACATCGCTTACAACGCCTTTTAATGTCTCGCCTTCGCGTAATGTGATGGTGGAATTACCGGTGCGAAATGTGCGGCGCGCAGCCGTCGCCCCCATATTTCCCGAACGGTTCGGATCGTTATTTATCGTATTACTTGTAATAGGCATATTATAGTCTCCCTTCTGATCAGATTCCTTTTGTAATAGCGTCATTTCCATATTTTGTCTTTATTTTTTGAATCGCTTCGTCCAATTTTGTCTGGCGTTGGAAATATTCCTTGGCCGAAAGTGTCGGTTTTTCTTCGGCATCCGAAGCGGAAATAAATGGCATGTCGAGCAGATTGAGTTGCTCAGCAGCATGTTTTGTCAATTTTGAGGTGGAAACACCCAGCAGGCGGATCGGCGAGCCGTCCCAGATTTCGTCAAATAACTGGCAGCAGTGCGTGTATAATGTGTCCGGATCGTTGGTGGCAGATACCATACTGCACTGGTGGCTGACATTGTGAAATTCGTTGTCGCGGATCGAAACGACTACGACAAAAGCACGCATTTCATCTTTTTGAAGCCGTGATGCTACTTTGTCGCACAATCTGCGGAGTATTTTTTTCGCTTCCGCGGAATCTGTCACGTCATTGGGAAGTGTCGTCGAATTTCCATATCCCTTGTTTTCTGGAGTGCGCGGAGCAACCGGCGACGGATCGATGCCATTGGCGTATTCGTGGATCAAAAGCCCGTGTTTTCCCATGTGACTTTGCAATATAACGGGGTCAAACGCCGCAAGTTCGCCAATTGTGCGAATCCCTAACGTGTATAATTTCTGCTCCGAGGATTTGCCGACAAAAAACAAGTCGCGTACCGGAAGCGGCCACATTTTTTTCTTAATTTCATCGGGGAAAAGGGTGTGCACTTTATTTGGTTTTTCAAAATCCGATGCCATTTTTGCCAATATTTTACAAGAAGAAACGCCAATGTTTACGGTGAAACCAAAACGTTTTTCCACTTCTGTACGAATGAAATTCGCGGCTTCAACCGCAGAATGTTTTTCCAATAATTTGCTGCCCGTCATATCGGCAAAAGCCTCATCGATGCTGAATTGTTCCACGGTATCCGTCAATGACTTCAAATATTCGATCAATCGGTGCGAGAAGTCACGATATATTTCATGCCGGGGAGGAACGACCAAAAGATTCGGGCATTTTTTCCGGGCATCCGACAATGTCTCAGCCGTTTTGATGCCGTAAGTTTTGGCAATGGGACTTTTGGCAAGCACGATGCCGTGCCGCGTCTTTTCACTGCCACCAATGACCGCAGCCACTGTGCGCAGATCAAGTGTTTCGCCTTCTTCACGCAGGCGGTACACGGATTCCCAACTCAGAAATGCATTGTTGACATCGATGTGAAAAATGATCATTTTGGCGCTCCTTTCTCATATTTGGGCGGGTCTCAAGGCCAATCGTCTTTCCATGCAGGCATGGACGACGCTTGACTTTTCGACCCTGATACTTATATATCGGCAGATTGGGGAGGTTTGTAAAGAAAGGGGCGACGATATAATGCGGACAAAATAGAATGGCATATAATAAGGAGGCACATTTCTATGCGTTAACTTTAAATTTACAGACCGCCATTTCTAATTGTCTCTTGAAATCTGCCCGGTTTTCTGCATTGGTCCAATCAATCATTGGACTTTTCTGTCCTTGAAATCTTGCTAGATTTCTTCTGGTTTTTCCATCGTCACATTTGACTTCGCTTACCACCTCGCTCAGCCACATTTTTTTGTTGTTTTCTATTACAATAACATCTGCACAAATATCTGCATTTGTAAAATATAAAATGTAAATGTCATACGTTATCTTTTTGTTTGAATCCTGTGTGAGAAGTTTTTTTGATCTCCTTTTTTGTTCGTTTTATAAAAGTTGTTTTCTTTTTTGAAGATTTTGAAAATTGTGGTTTAACAGCATTTTGGCTGTCGAAGAAAAATGTATCGTTACCTAAATAAGATAATTTTTTGTCTATTTTTTTTACTTTTTTGATATAGAAAGGTTCTGATTGATACCCGTCATTTTTCTTAATTAAAAAAGCCAATTTGTCATATCCGTTTTTCGTCCTGATAAATAGGTAGCCATAATATTCTTTTGCGTTTTTGTTTTTATAATAAATCTTTATTTTATTTTGAATATCTGCGTATTCAGAACTGCCATATAACCAACAGTTTTTATTGATCCAAAAAGAAAATGCGGATACTATTTCAGCTTTTTTTGTACGTTCATATTTTGTGTGGTTTCTATTTTCTGTGCCTGCACCTGACAATCGCATAACAAAAATACGACACATAAAATTCCAATTTTTAACATTTTATTCATTGTGGTACCTCCTTATTTTATCCAATAATTTTCTGCTTATTATAAATGGATGCAGGTAAAAATACAAGAATAAGTTTAGAAAAGGAATTGTAAATTGATTTTTAATATGCTAATATAAATTTAAACGTGATTTTAGAAAAATTTTGCGAGGACAATGAAGGAGGACAAAATCATGCTGGTATCTGTTCTGGGAGATTCAATTAGCACTTACGAAGGGTATATTCCAGCAAACTACAAGCTGTATTATGATGAGGATAGGCAGAAAATAAATGGTCTGATTTCGGTATATGATACTTGGTGGGCGAAAGTGAATCAATATTTGAAAGCCTATTTATGTGTCAATAATTCATTTTCGGGAAGCAAAGTGAGTGGCGAATTTCCGAGCGCATCGAGTGAGAAAAGAGCCTCCGCACTGCATAAAATGGAGCATTATCCGGATGTAATACTGGTTTATATGGGGACGAATGATTTTGGTTTTGGTGTTCCGTTGGAAACGTTTGCAAAAGATTACCGAAAAATGATGGAGCGGCTTCGCAAAAATTATCCGATTGCCCGCATTTTGTGTGCGACAATTGCGAGGAGTTATATGAAGGAAAACCCAGATTGGAAATTTCATGAAATGTATGGCGGGACAGCTCTGGAAGAATACAATCAGGCAATTCGAGATGCGGTGAACGAACGTGATGACATCGTGCTAATGGATCTCCCGGAAGAGGGAATGCGCTATGAAACGCTGGATGGCACGCATCCGACACGGCGGGGACATGAGGAACTGGCACAGATGTGGATTGGGTGTTTGGAGAAAATGCGATAATGAAAGGAAGAGAAGACATGTTTAAATTACTACAAAATGAATATGAAGAATATCGAGAATATTTCAAAGAATTTAGAATTGATACAGCGTCAATATAACCAGGAAGAGGCTTATTATTTTATAATCAATAAGTTGATAAGAGATAGTATAGATGACAAGGATATAAGTGTAAGGGATGTACATAAGTTAATTAGAGCTAAGGATTTTCCAGGAAGAAATAGCTACTTAAGAGGCTATGCTGGACAAGTACCAGATTTTGTTATACTTCATAATGATTTTGAAGAAAGCAAAGGCGAGGGTCAGTCTGGCAAAGTATATGGATGCGTTGAAATAAAGGCATTTTCAAAGGAAAATAAAAAATTGGATCGCAAATATATTCAGCCAATAAAGAAACTGTTGAAGAATAAGGAATTAGTCAAAGTGGTTCTTGAGAAAATATATCAAAATTGGATAAAAATAGAATTCGAATCGAGTAAGAAAAAAGAAGAGTTTATTGAAAAATACTTCAAAGAGGATAATAATAAGTCGATTCCTATTGACGTTATGGGAGAGATGTTTTTGTGTAATAAGAACGGAGATCTGTGTAAAAATAAATCGACACAATTCGAAAATGGTAAAATACAGCTGAAAATTCAAATGCAGAACGATAAAGTAGTTCTTGTTCCACGAGAAAGCGAAAAACTGGAATGTGAATATCTTGTAAAATTAAAGAGCAAAAAAACAAAAGAATCGTTTACTCTAGAAACAAAAGTTTTTGATAATGATATAGTTTGTCAACTACTCAAAGAATTAATTGGGTTTAAGAAAGGTATCTTTACTAATGGATATCAATGGGTATTAATGCAATGTAAAGAGGTTAACTATTTAAAGCCTAACTTTAACATAGTAGATGATGAGAAAGGGATTAAATGAACGTCATCAATAAAGGTCGAAGATTTTCAGTGTGAATCATTAGTTGATTTTTATCCTGAGCCAAACTTTGAACAGTGGTTACACTTAAAATTAGAAATTAATAGAATTTTTAAAGAAGCAAAATCACAATCCCAACAAGGAGAGGAGAAAATTGGAAATGACGAATAATATTCCGCAAATTATGATGCTAAGCGCAAATAATATTTTTGAATATTGCGAAAAAAAGAAAATAACGTTAGTGTAAAACACCTTTTGCAAAAACAAAATTTTTAGAAAAAGCTATTGAAATTGTCACAGGATTGGTTTGCTTATATTTTTCCGAAGAACAATTTATGCTATCCCGATGTAAAGTTACATTTGCAAATGTCAATATTGACTGGTATGATTTAGAAGAGGGAAAATAGAACATGCCAAGGTGTGTTTGGAAAGGAGAACCATTATGGCATTAGAAAACAAACTTAATATTACGGATTCCACAGAATTGGCAAGAATGCAAGAAAAAATCAGTAAGAAAAAAGCGGTTGAGTTGTTTGAAAATGGATATTTGGATCAATATAAGCCAGGAACATTTCAGATGCTGGCGGCGATTCATAAATATTTATTTGATGAGATATATGATTTTGCGGGGAAAATACGAACTGTAAATATGACAAAAGGGAATTTTAGATTTGCGCCGGTTATGTATCTGGAAGCGGCAATTGAGAATATTGAGAAGATGCCGCAGACAACATTTGATGAAATTATTGAAAAATATGTAGAGATGAACATAGCACATCCGTTTCGCGAAGGGAATGGAAGAAGTACCAGAATATGGCTGGATTTGCTCCTGAAAGAAGAATTGAATGTGGTTGTTGACTGGAGTTTGGTTGACAAAGAAGATTATTTGCTGGCGATGGAACGGAGCCCGATAAAAGATATTGAGATAAAATATGTCTTAAAACAGGCTTTGACAGATAGGATAGATGATAGAGAAGTGTATATGAAGGGTATAGACCATAGTTATTATTATGAAGGTTATACCATATATAAGGCAGAAGATTTATAAAAAGTAGAAAAACAAAGATCATCCCTGCAACCAAACACCAAAATATTCAACAACTTATATCACACTACATTAGAATTAGCTGCTCAATTCCGCACTCACATGACCAGACGACCAGTCTGTAAAAGAATGTGAATCGGAACTGAAGCAGCACTTCACCTCCATCAATCCCGTTCGAATAAATCTCTGGTGTAGACCTTTGCCCGGACATCGTCAAGATCCATGTCGCAGGCGATCATCGTCAAGATCAGAATTATACCGATTGGCGATGATCGCCTGCGACATGGATTTAAAAGCATTTAAGTCATTTACTACCTTGCTTCCGAAGAAGGTTGTTCCGTTCTCCAGTGTCGGTTCGTAGACGATGACGGTTGCACCTTTGGCTTTGATTCGTTTCATGACACCCTGTATGCTGCTCTGACGGAAATTATCAGAGTTGCTTTTCATTGTCAGTCGGTATACGCCGATAATACATTCTTTTTCGCGGTTTGCGGAATAATTTCCATTATGGTTATAGTCATAATATCCGGCAAGATTCAGAACGCGGTCTGCAATAAAATCTTTTCTGGTGCGGTTGCTTTCTACGATCGCACTCATCATATTCTGTGGAACATCATTG
>OHZG01000451.1_pt1 | contig 15902 bp, 9 predicted proteins | sample 1580431 | NCBI WGS metagenome assembly OHZG01 (sample SAMEA3882527, study PRJEB24775) | human gut metagenome | biome: human-associated habitat; feature: intestine environment; material: feces | place: Netherlands | collected 2009/2010 | reverse complement strand
CGGCTTATACAGACTTTAGTGGCAAGCGGGCAAGACAGGTTACAAGGCGGGATTATGAATATTATGATTATCTGCTCTGCGCAGATACAGCAAATGTGAGGAATGTGCTGCACATAACCGGTCCGGACTACCAGGACAAGATACATTTGCTACTCGATTATGCGGGAAGACATGGACAATCTATAGCAGATCCGTGGTATACAGGACGATTTGATGAGACATACAGGGATGTGTGTCAGGGGTGCGAGGGATTTCTTGAATATCTCAGACAAGGCGATTGGTTGTAGATAATATTATCAAAATGGGAACAATGGGATATTATTGAGTGCATCAGCTGAACACAGGTGCATTTGATATTGTCAGATTGTTCCTTTTTATTCTGACAAGGTATTGCCGGTATGTGTTTACACTCTCGAAGGCATGGTTTTATATTGATTTTATATTGCTTGTTTTATATAGCAACGCCACGGAAAACGTGATATGATTTACGCGTAAATGCATGAGAGAAAATATGTAAACCACCAACGGAGGGCACACAAATGGAATTATACAAAGGCAGACCGGATACAAATGAAGGACGACTTGAGAGGGAGATCAGAGTTTATGATTTCCTTGATGATCACGGCATAGAGTATTGGCGCACAGATCATGCTCCAGCAGACACAATGGAAGTTTGCAGCGAGATAGATGCGGTGCTTGGGGCAACCATTTGTAAGAATCTGTTTCTGTGCAACAGGCAGAAGACACAGTTCTATCTGCTCATGATGCCGGGCGACAAGCCGTTCAAGACAAAGGAGATCACATCGCAGATAGGCAGCGCGAGACTTTCATTTGCATCGCCGGAGGATATGGAGAAGTATCTGGATATCAGGCCGGGGGCGGTCAGCGTCATGGGTCTCATGAATGACCATGAGAATCATGTGCAGCTGCTTGTTGACGAGGATGTTATGAAGGGCGAGTATCTTGGATGCCATCCGTGTGTGAACACATCAAGTATGAAGGTCAGGACGGAGGATATATTTGGGAAGTTTCTTGAGGCGGTTCACCACGATATGATCAAGGTGACGCTCACTGGAGAATAGGAGTGGTAAAAATGATGGCAGAGCGAAGAAACGGGGGCAAGCCTCGCAGAGAAGAAAACAATAAAACGAGTGGCAGCGTAAACGAAAGAAAAAGACAGACACATAGCAGAAAGTACGATGTAACAGGTGGAGAGAAACAAATAAAAACAGGAAGCAAAGGTAAAAATGTACAGGGAAAACCGCGGCAGGCACACTCATCACAATATAAGCCCAACCCAAACAGCAAATGCCCTATATCCCATCTGTGCGGTGGCTGTCAGTATGTGGACATTCCATACGAGCAGCAGCTCGCCGAGAAACAGAAGTATATAGATGGCCTGCTCGGAGCATTTGGCCCGGTGGACAAGATAATAGGCATGGAGAATCCGTATCACTACAGGAATAAGGTCACTGCGGCATTCAGGAGAAAGAAGAGCGGAGAAATAATTTCCGGGGTGTACGAGGAGGGGACGCACAATATACTTCCAGTCGAGAACTGTTATGTGGAGGATGAGAAGGCTGCGGCCATCATCAGAACATTTGCCGGACTGATAAAGTCGTTCAAGCTCCAGATATACAACGAGGATACAGGAACCGGACTTATCAGGCATTTGCAGATAAGAGTCGGAAGAAAGACCGGACAGATCATGGTGATCATAGTCACCGCATCGCCGGTATTTCCGTCCAAGAAGAACCTTGCAAATGCACTTGTGACAGCTCATCCGGAGATTACAACGGTTGTCCAGAATATCAACATGAAGGACACGAGCATGGTCATTGGAGACAGGAACCAGGTCATTTACGGCAAGGGGCATATAGAGGATATTCTGTGCGGAAAGCGTTTCCGTATATCACCGGGCAGTTTCTATCAGGTGAATCCGGAGCAGACGGAGGTCCTCTATGGCAAAGCCATCAAGTACGCGGATCTCAAGAAGAAGGAGACCGTGATCGATGCCTACTGCGGTATAGGAACCATAGGCATAGCTGCAAGCGACCGTGCAAAGAAGGTCATAGGCGTGGAGTTGAATGAAGCCGCTGTGCACGATGCCCGGGTGAATGTGAAGATGAACAAGATACAGAATGTTGATATTTACAGCAACGACGCTGGCAGATTTATGGTCGATGTCGCTGAGGAGGGGGACAGCATAGATGTGGTATTCATGGATCCTCCGAGATCTGGAAGTACAGAGGAGTTCATGTCATCGGTCATCACACTTGGACCTAAAAGGGTTGTGTATATATCCTGCGGACCGGAGAGTCTTGCCCGGGATCTGAAATATATGACAAAGCACGGCTATCAGGTAATCAAGATGACCCCTGTGGACATGTTCCCGCTCACTCGCGGGGTAGAGACCGTGGTGCTCCTCACAAGGGCGGGTGCGGTACATCGTGGATAAAATTAACAAAAAGCCGGTTCTCTATGAGTGAGAACCGGCTCCGTTTATAAAAATGGAAGGTTTTATCGTAAATTAAATCACGTTACATATATTTGACAAGCTCATCGATGATAGGAGCGTAGTGTTCGCCTTCAAGACCATAGTCTTTTTCTTTGTAGTTCCATGCGGCGCGGCCTATTCCGTACTTTTCAAATACAGAATGGATATCTTTGTACCAGTTCAGAGTTCCGTCAAGTGGTGCCTGATCTATAACACCATATTCGCCGCAGTACATAAATCCGTCTCTTTCTTCAACAGCCTTGATGCCATCGAGAAACATTTTTTCGAACAAATCAGGTCCGATGGAATTAAGTCCAAGGCTACTCTCGGTGATGGCCCCATGCATACACCCTTCGATCTGGCGGGATTTCTCCATGTAGTCATTGAAATCCCCCGGATATTCGATATGAAAATCTGAAGGCATACCTGTTACCCAGTAAGCAGACTGGTGGGTAAATACCATTGGCTCGTAACAGTGGAAATTGTAAACTATGTTCTCATCGTTGTGATGAGGGAGAAGCTTTATAGATGTAACAGCATTGTAGCCAACCCCACCGAGCAGGATCTTGGCAGTAGGTGCTTTCGCACGGATGATCTCGATGCATTTGCTTGATATTTCGTTCCACTCGTTTACAACGGTCGGACTTACGACCTCGTTCAGCGGCTCGAACATCATTATGTCTGCATCCTTTGCATATCTGTCTATGAGCTTTCTCCATATTCCATAGAATCTTTCCTGAAGAGGTTTCTCATGGAAGAATTCAAGAAGATGAGCCTCGTCGTCAAATATATATCCATATGTCTTGTGCAGGTCAAGGACCATGTTGAGTTTGTACTTCCGGCACCACTCAATGCATGAATCGATGTAAGCGTAGCCGCCTTCCTTGTCACTTCCGTCCTCGTTTTCAAAATTATCGTAATCGATAGGAAGACGAACGTGGTCAAGTCCCCATGATGCTATTCTTGCAATGTCTTTTTCTGTGATAAATGTGTCAAGATGCTCCTTGTCAAGTGGTCCCTGTGAAAGCCATCCGCCTAAGTTTACACCTTTTTTGAATCCGTCTAAAGTTCTCATAATCTTTAACCTCCTGTGAAATAATAAAATATATATTGCACTCATTGTCTGTTTCGTTTTCTGTGAGTTTATAGTAGCATTTGCGTTGATAAGAGAATATAATAAATGTGTCAATTATATAACAAATGTGTTGTAGCAATGTAGTTAGGACAACAAATTACAAAAATGTAAATCGCAAATGAAAGTATATGATAAAAATGTGCGATGAAGGAACATGAATATCATAGAGGAAAGGCAGAAAGACAATGAAGATATCGAATGAGATAGTAAAACAGCAGTTTGTCCAGAGGGAATATGGACTGGCACATTCCACATACGACAATGAGCTTGATTTTTATCAGCTTGTGAGCAGCGGTGATGTGAAAGCTTTGTCTGGGATGTTGCTGACAGGCGATGAGGATGAGGCTGTTCTTGCGTCAAGAGGAATATTGTCAGATGACAAGGTTCGCAATAGGAGATATCACGAGATAGTGCTAGTGGCAATGATTTCCAGATTTTGCATAGAAGAGGGGATGGAGGAGATGGAGAGTTACAATCTCAGTGACTTCTATATTAATAAGCTGGACAAGGCGCAGACAGAACGGCAGATCATAGATGTACATAACCAACTGATTATGGACTATGCCAGGCGGATGAAAAAGGTGAAAAAGAAAGCTGCTATATCACCTCATTGTGTAAGGGCGATGGACTATGTGTATGATCATCTGCATGAAAAAATAGAAATTACTGATATTGCAGAATTTGTGGGAGTGGAACGCTCGTATCTGAGCAAACTATTTCATAAGGAGGTCGGTCAGACAATCTCAGATTACATCATGGAGAAGAAGCTCCAGACTGCCAGAAATATGCTTCTGTATTCAGATTTTTCCTGTACGGAGATATCGCAGTATCTGGCATTTGCCAGCGGAAGCTATTTTGCAAAATGCTTCAAGACAAAATATGGATCGACTCCGAATTCATATCGCAGGATAAATTACAGGAAACACTGGAAAGAGGCGAAATCATAGTCTTGTTATGTGCTGGTATAATTGACAACATCTGTCAAAGGTTGTAGAATTACATGAGTTTTATTTGTATATATAAGGAGAATGAATAGCTATGTCATCTTTTAGATTTCATGTGGCTCTCGCAGCCGCAAAACTGAGCAAGGGACTCATCCAGCTCCTGGGTAGGAACGGTACGCATACACCTGGAGTTATCGCCCTGAAGATATGTCCGGATTTCCTGGCACAGGCGCCCAAAGCACCGCTTACGATATGTGTCACAGGAACAAATGGTAAGACCACCTGTAGTAACCTGATAACTGATGTTTTGGAGAAGGATGGAAGAAGAGTTGTCAGCAACAGAACAGGTTCCAATATCGTCCCTGGCTGTACGACAAATGTCATCAACAGCCTTACATTTACGGGAAAGGTCAGAGTGGATGCCGCTGTATTTGAGGTGGACGAGCGTGCTTCAAGGCTGATACTTCCATATGTGAAGCCGGATTATCTTGTTGTAACAGGACTTTTCAGAGATTCACTCAAGAGAAATGCTCACCCTGACTATATTTTCAGTGTCATAGATACCTACTGCCCTGATTCTGCAAAGGTTATCCTGAATGCGGACGAGCTTTGCTCAAGCATGTTGAAGAAAGACAGCTACAGAGTGTTCTATGGAATCGGCAAGCAGCCTGATGACAAGACCGAGCCATACAACCTTATCGCGGATTACCAGATCTGCCCTAACTGCGGCGAGAAGCTGAAGTACAATTACCTCAGATATCATCACATCGGCGATGTGGTATGCCCGAAGTGTGGACTTCACTCACCAGACAAGAAGTATCTGGCAACCGACATAGACAGAGAGAAGATGACAATTACTATACAGGAGGGAGACAAGAAGACAGTTTATCCGCTGATCCATACAGCTCTCTTCAATATATATAATGAAGTTACAGTTATCTCGGCACTGCGCGAGATCGGTCTCTCGGCTGAGAGAATCAAGGAACTCATGGGTCAGATCCATATACCGGATTCCCGCCACAACGAGACCACAGTGAATGGTGTTACAGTAATCCAGGCGCTTTCAAAGGGACAGAGTGCGGTTTCTTCATCCAGAACATTTGAGTATGTGGCAAATGAGGAGGGCAAGAAGGCTATCCTCCTTGCGATGGACGATCTTGAGGACAGACAGAAGAGTATAGAGTTCTCAGGCTGGATATACGATCTGGAGTATGAGCAGTTCAACAGGGATGATGTTGTACAGGTCGTCTGCACAGGACCTAGATGCTACGACCACAAGGTGAGATGCTTACTGGCTGGTATCCCTGAGGAGAAGATACTCACAAATCTCAGCGAGGTCGCTGCGGCAGACGATGTGACTATAGATGGTGTTGACAGAATATATATCCTGTACGACTGTGAGAATTACGGAATGTCATGTGAGATGAAGAAGAAGATAATCAAGAGACTGGAGGGTGACAAATAATGAAGATTGAGATTTTATATCCGGAAATATGTACACTCTACGGTGACAAAGGAAATACAATGTACCTGCAGAAATGTCTGCCGGATGCGGAATTTGTGACAACAGGACTTAATGAGAAGCCACTCTTCCTCAAAGAGAATATAGACATGGTGTATATGTGTTCCATGAGCGAGAAGAGCCAGGAGCTCGTGCTTGACAGACTGATGCAGTACAAGGACGAGATCGCAGCATGCATGAAGGATGGAAAGGCGCTTTTCCTTCTGGTTGGCAATTCCATGGAACTCCTTGGTGATTATATCAAGAGAGAGGATGGAACCAGAGTTACAGGACTTGGCGTTGTTCCGGGCATGTACTCAGTCCGCCAGACTCCGAATCGTTTCAACACGCTCATCAAGGCGAAGTTCAACGATATGACACTCATCGGATACACAAGCCGATTTGCCCACACTTACGGAATACCTGATGATATGACATTTTGCAAGGTGGAGATCGGACAGGGCAGCAATCCTGATACCATGAATGAGGGAATCTGCAAGAACAGAGTAATTGCGACATACATTCATGGACCACTGCTCATTCAGAATCCTGATTTTGTACATTATCTGTTGGAAAAACTGGATGCTCCTATGAAAGAGATACCATTTGAGGCAGCTATGCGCAAGGCATATGATGTGAAGCTTGCTGAGTATGGCAAGCCTGATCTGGAGCTGTCATAATATAGAGAATTATAGTGATAATTAAGCCCCGGTGGCCTTTGATATGTACCTGAAATCCAGGACACATGTCAGTATGCTGCCGGGGATTTTATATGTAGTAATGTATAAAGCTATACATTTTGTATAGTTATGTAAACCCATTGAAAAGAAAAAGATAATATGTCACAATACAGATGTTGCCACCCCTAGATAGGCTAGGAAAGGGGGGAGCGCAGTGACAGAACTTCTTGTTTCATTTTTAATTTCCGTCGTGGCAAGTATAGTAGCCTACTATATTTGCAAGTGGCTGGACGGAGATAAGTAGGTGGTAATCAGCCCAAGGAGTACGTCGCCTTTAAAAGACGGAGAAAACCCCAGTAGCGCCAACTACTGGGGTTTTCGTTATGCTTTTGGGAAAGCATATGTCAGAATTTCTTGTTTCATTGTTGCTGACATTATATCATATGAATTTTACCTTCGCAACATTCATTTTCCTCACATATCTTAATGTTTTTTCAGATGTATCAACTCAAAAGAAAGTAGTATAATGATATCGCAAGAAGGAAAAAGCACGACGCGAAGCGGCATTAGTTTCTGTAAATCGGGGTATATTATTCATAAAAACAAATGAAGAGACAATGTGAAAGGAGCAGTGGGTTACATGTTAAAGGATTGGAACAGACCGGAGCGCCCATCGGATGAGGAGATAGATACGCGGTTAAAGATCGCCAGAGAGAATCTGACACGCAATCAGATCAAGGTCAAGGAGGGCAAGATACCTGTATTTGTCATATTTGAGGGCTGGGGAGCCGCAGGTAAGGGAAGTCTTGTGGGAAGGATCATAAAGAATATGGATCCGAGATTTTTCAACGTTGAGTCAGTGAAGTATTCCACAGATGAGGAAAAACGCAGACCATTCCTGTACAAGTATTTTACGAGAATACCGGAACAGGGGGAGTTTGCATTTCTGGATGGTGGCTGGATGAGGGACATAGTAGGTGGCAAGATGTCCGGGGAGCTGTCAGATAAGGAATACCGGAAGAGAGTTGACAGCACCAAGAGATTTGAGAGGACTCTGGCGGACAACGGATATCTGGTCATGAAATTTTTCTTCCAGATAGACAAGCACGAGCAGAAGAAGAGGCTTGAAACACTTTTGGCAGATGATACGACAAACTGGAGAGTGTCTAAGCATGATCTGAAGCAGAACAAAAAGTATGACGAGTATCTTGAGGCATTTGACAGCTTTATGTATGACACCAATCTGTCAAATGCACCGTGGTACATGATAGATGCAAAGGAGAGAAAATGGGCAGAACTTCAGATACTCGATATCATCAATCAGGGAATAGAGACTGCGCTGCTCAATCAGGGGCATGCTGTACCTATACTGCAGAATACATTTGCGCTCAAGAAGATCCCGAAACTTTCCGAGGTGTCTCTCGACAAGAAACTGACGGATGAGGAGTACAAGGAGGAACTTGACAAGCTGCAGAAGAAACTCGGCAGACTGCACAATGAGCTTTACCAGAAGAGGATACCTGTTATCATAGGCTACGAAGGTTGGGATGCGGCAGGCAAAGGTGGAAATATCAAAAGGATAGCGGAGGCACTTGATGCGAGAGGTTATGTGGTAAATCCTATAGCAAGTCCGGAGCCACACGAGAAGGCAAGGCATTTTCTGTGGAGATTTTGGACAAGACTTCCAAAGTCTGGGCATGTGGCTATATTTGACAGAACATGGTATGGCAGAGTCATGGTTGAGCGACTTGAGGGTTTCTGCTCGGAGAATGATTGGCAGCGGGCGTACAATGAGATAAATGAATTTGAGAAGGAACTGCACGACTGGGGAGCTGTAGTCATCAAATTTTGGGTTCAGATCGACAAAGACACGCAGCTTGAGAGATTCACACTCAGGCAGAACACGCCTGAGAAACGCTGGAAGATCACAGATGAGGATTGGCGTAACCGTGACAAATGGGATAGCTACGAGGTGGCGGTGGATGAGATGCTGGAAAAGACCAACACAAGCTTTGCACCTTGGCACATATTGGAGTCAAATGACAAGAAGTATGCCAGAATAAAAGCCCTCAAGATCGTTATCAAGGCGATAGAGGATAAGCTGGAGCAGGTTGAAAAGAACTAAAAATGCATATAGGACTGAGAGTCCATGTTGGAAATAGAACACATAAGGCGGTGATACACAACAGAAGTATCACCGCCTTTTTCAAAAAGGTTTAAGGAAGGAAAAAGTTATTATCAGATTTAATTATTTTCCTTGATGATGGATACTCCAAACGGAGCCAATTCCATTTTGCCATCAAATATATTCTTCGTCTGAATGTCGGTTCCGTGAACTTCAGATATTGTCTGAGGTTCGTTGGTGTTGTTCAGGTAAAATCCATATGCAGTTCCGTCATCTGCATATCTGCAGTGATACTGAACTCCGTCAGGGAGATCTTTTATGGCGATACCGGCGTTCACCATCATCTGCTCCATGATCTCACCGAGTTTACTGTAATCTATTCTTGCAGCCACGTAGTAGGCCTTGCCCTCGCCGTAGCTGTTCACTGTCACTGCTGCATTTCCGGCGTAGAAATCAGAATCGTAGATTCCAAGTACATCCGCCGTTCCGACTCTCAGGATCTCAGCATAGTCACGGAGTTCGCATGAACTGCCATCTGTGAAGCTCACGCTGTTTCTGTCAGATGGATACAGGGTGTCTATCTCTTCACTGATGATTCCAAATACATCTGCAAGTCCATTTCCCGGGAATCCACCGAGTATACAGAGCTGATCCTTGTCTACATAGCCCGTAAAGTAAGTGGATAGAAGCTGTCCGCCCCTCTTTACAAATGCGGCAAGAGACTCGGCTGCGCCATCTCTCAGCATGTAGAGCATAGGTGCAACAACCACATCGTAATCGTCGAGTGGTTCATCGGATGCAATGACGTCCACGTCAACGCCGCGCTTTGTCAGCTCTTTGTATACAGACATACAGGTCTCAGGATATTTTTTTGATTCCTGCCCCAGAGCCTTGACATCATCTATGGCCCACATATTGTCCCAGTCGAACAGCAGTGCAACCTTTGATCTGATGAGTGTGCCGGTTATCTCGGAGAGCCCATCAAGCTCTGCGCCGAGGGCGGCAACCTCCTTGAATATTCTGGTGTCATTTGTTCCGAGATGGTCAACAACGGCACCGTGATACTGTTCAAATGAGCCCCTGCCCTTTCGCCACTGGAAGTACTGAACAGTGTCAGAACCGCAGGCTATAGCGTTGTATGAGAACAGCTTGTGGATGCCCGGTCTTTTGAGTTTGTTATATGGATGCCAATTTACAAGCCCCGGAGCACTCTCCATGAGCATGAAAGGCTTATCCTTCTTCATGGATCTCATGACCGCGTGGTCAAATGTATTCTGGCCCATGACATCCGCAAGACTCTCGTAGTCATTGTGGAATCTAGGGTATGAATCCCATGAGATCACATCCAGCTCCTTTGCCATCGGTCTGTAGTCGAGACCGTCATAGAGCTGCATGAAGTTGGTAGTTATCGGTATGTCAGGGGTGAGTTCTCTGAGGAGCTTTATCTCTGACTTCATGTAATCGTTCATGTTCCATGTTGTGAATCTCTTCCATTCGAGATTCAGTCCCATAATGCTGAAATCTCCATTTTTATAAGGCGGCTCGATCTGGGAGAAATCATTGTAGGAATGACTCCAGAAGGTTGTCCACCATGCCTTGTTCAGCTTATTTATGTCGTGGTCGAACTTCTCTGCAAGATAATTCTGAAATCTCTTCACACAGATACGACAGTAGCACTCCCCGCCAAGCTCATTTGACACATGCCACATGATAAGTCCAGGATGGTTACCGACGTGGGCGTGGAGCTGACGGATGATATTGTCAACTTTTTCTCTGTATACAGGTGAGCTCATGCAGTGGTTCTCACGGACGCCCTGATGTTCCCTGACGTCATATGAATCCACACGCCTGATCTCAGGATACTTCTGTGCCATCCATGCCGGTTTGCCGCCAGATGGCGTGGCAAGAATGGTGTAAATGCCTGCATTATACAGGTTGTCCATAACATCCTTCAGCCAGTCAAAATGGTATTCGCCCTCAACAGGCTCATATGCTGACCATGAAAATACACCAAGTGTAGCGGAAGTAATTCCTGCCTCCTTCATCATCTCGATATCCTTTGCCAGAATATCAGGGCGGTCGAGCCACTGTTCAGCATTGTAATCACCGCCGTGTAGTATTCCGTTTATCTGTGGAAAAAGCTTGTTTTTGTTCATTTATCTGTCATCTCCTATAAATAAAGGTAATGTGCTCTATGTGATCTGTTTTTAGTGTAGAATATATGCGCAAACGGTTGCACAGCTTGCTATTTAAAGGTAGCACAAATAGACAAATAATTCAATTGTAATTTGACAATACATTTTAATTTGTGCAAAATATACAAAATATATACACTGCCATTCATCAGGACAATATTGTATATAATTAAGAAAAACGGCTTGAAATAAGAGATATAATTGCTTATGATTAAGATATCATGAATTGCTCAAAGTTGCGCAATTTGTCAATTCCTACAAGATGTACAAAAGTGAGGTAAAAAGCTATCGAACAGTGTCAAAAATCTATATAATAAAAGTATTGAGGGATGAACGGAAATATAAGGTTGGAACGTATCGTTTAAGGAGGAGTTTTATGATAAAAAAGAGGAAATCATATAGAGTGGTGGCAGGCAGTATAAGGTCTGAGTTGTTAAGGGGGCTGAGCAGAAAAATCTGTATCGGTGCCTTGGCATTTTCAGCGGCGGTTGTGCTATTGCCAGGCGGTAAAGTGGGAGCATATGCATCTGATCAGACACGGGTAAGTTCAGATGAGAGTCAGGTTACGGTAGGGTATGATGATCTGGACGACACTTTGCAGAAAGGCGGACTTGGCGTTGTCGTTGAGCAGCAGGATGGTGCGGCTTCACTGGCATCTACATATGATGCAACAGCACTTGAGAAGCTTATTGTTGAAGGAATCAAGGCATGGCAGACGAGTATAGATGTATCGGAACTTGGCCTTACGAGAGACGATATTAATAACGGGGCAGTAAGATCTATTATCAATTCTCATCCCGAGTTTATCAGTCTATCGGGAGGCTATACATATTGGACTTCTGGCTCTTCAATCACCAAAATAGTATTTACATATTTGACAAATGCAAAGGAGGAGCAGCAGGAGCTTGATGCTGCACTTCAGGAAGTCAAGAGTAAGATAGATACCAGTGGAATGAGCGATGAAGAGATAGTACTTGCATATCATGAGTATCTCACATCCACAGTTGCATATGCATATGAGGATTATTTCAATGGAACGATTGCTGCAAATCACGGGTACGATATGTATGGAGCTTTGGTTAAACATAGTTGTGTGTGTCAGGGATATGCCGAGACTATGTTTTATCTGCTAAGAGAGGCTGGTCTTTCATGTGCAATCGCATCAAGTGAAAATATCAATCACGCATGGAACATAGTTAAGATCCGTGGCAACTGGTATCACATAGATGCGACATGGGATGATCCGGTGTGGGATATGCCTGGAAGATCATATCATGATTATTTCCTTGTCAGCTTTGATACAATGAATAAGAATACACTCATCAACCATACTAAGGACAGAACGGATATGGTTGTCAGCGCACAGTGGGGAGATACATATACGACAGCGGTGGACACCACTTATGAGAGTGGTAAGTTCTGGAATGGTATTGAGAAAGCTATTTTTTATAAAGACGGTTATTGGTACAGCATAAGTGAGGGCAGTTCGAAAACATCATTTAACATAAATAAGTACCAGTATTCGACTAACATAAACAAGGTTTTGTATTCGGGCACTGCAAAATGGACAACTCCGAGTGGTGGGTATTATCCTGGTGTTTATAGTTCAATATATCTCCGAGGTGATAATTTATATTTTACTACTCCGGATAGCTTGAACAAGATAGATATAACATCAACAAATGTAACTCCTACAGAGCTTATAAATATACGAACACAGTATAATAGTTCAACAGGAAATAATTTATATGCGTTTGGAGAACAGTATGGTAAGCTGGTGTATTTTATTACAGATTCTCCTAATATAAAGAAAACTAAGGATTCAAGCAATTCAAGCAAGTATAACAAGGAGTATGCCGAGTATACATTCGAGATGTGCATAAGCCACAAGTGGGATGCTGGAGTGGTGACAAAGGAGCCGACCTACACAAGTACAGGAACCAAGAAGTACACCTGTACAAACTGCGGTGAGACCAAGATCGAAACGATAGCCAAACTTGTATGTACGAGCCACGTGTGGGATAGCGGCAAGGTTGTGACAGCGCCGACATACAAGACAGAGGGAATCAAGAAGTATACGTGTAAGAATTGCGGAACAACCAAGACCGAAACGATAGCCAAGCTTGTATGCACCGAGCATGCATGGGATGCCGGAGTAGTGACAAAACAGCCAACATACAAGACAGAGGGAACAAGAAAGTACACCTGTACAAACTGTGGCGAGACAAAGACCGAGACTATAGCCAAGCTTGTATGTATGACCCATGCATGGGATAATGGAACGGTTACTAAGAAAGCTACATATACAGCTACAGGAGTCAGGAAATATACGTGCAAGACATGTGGCGCAGCAAAGCAGGTCACAATTGCAAAGCTGAAGCTCACAAAGGTAACAGTAAAGGCCGCACAGCAGACCTCAGCGGTAAAACTTACCTGGAACAGATCTGCCGGGGCGTCAGGCTACAAGATATACAGGAGAACCGCCAAGGGAAGATATGTATGTATCAAGACAGTCAAGTCGGGAACGACAAGCTATGTAGACAAGACAGTCAAGTCAGGAAACAGGTATTACTACTGTGTAAAGGCATATAATGGAAATGTACTCAGTGGATATACAGAGGCAAGTATTCTCTACATCAAGGCTCCGGTTGTCACGGTCAGGAAGTCAGCACAGGGAGTGAAACTTTCCTGGAAAAAGTCTGCCGGTGCAAAAAAATACATTGTGTATAGAAAGACACCAACAGGCAAATACAGGGCAGTCAAGACTGTAACAGCGAAAACTCTCAGTTGGACAGACAAAACGGCAAAGAAAGGTCAGACTTATTATTACATTGTGAAGGCAGTGAATAATAAGACATACAGTGCAGCGTCACCGCAGAAGAGAATAAAAAGGTAGATGCTTACTGCGTAATTATAAGGGAGAAAAAGAATGAAATATGAAAATGTAAGACTCACAGAAGCTGTGCGGCGTATCAGGATGATATTTGTGGTGGGCGTCATCGCTGCGTGTGTGCTGTACGGCGGAAAAATACCAGCATTTGCGGAAGATACTCAGGAACAGTATGACTCATCACAGAGCAGCTATGGTCAGTTGCTTGAGCAGGAGGGCGATACTTCAGGTATCCTGCAATTTGGCGGACAGATAATAGAAGATGAAGCATCGGATTCATCGGAAGCGTCACTGGCAGCGGCAAATTCAAAGAAATATGAGAGTGCCATTGTCGGCGCTGTGGAGAAATTTTCACCGAGACTCAATGTAAAGAGCTGGGGATTGACCACACGAAATGTTGCAAATGTAGTCACAACCGCAATGAATGCGCATCCCGAGGTCGTGTATGTGGCAAGATACAGTTATCTGTATGACCAGACCACAGGAAAGGTCGTGTATCTGAAGTTCTCATACAAGCCAAATGCCCGAACCGAAAAGAAGCAGTTGGATGCAGCCATAGCGGAAGTGAACAAGCAGATAAATATAAAGAACATGAAGCCGGCAGAGATCGTGCTTGCATATCATGAGTTCCTGACATCCACAGTTGCATATGACACCAGCGGGGCTAAGGAATTTGATCCAACAACCGGAAGAGACCACATGTATGATATGTATGGTGTATTGGTTAAGAGGAGCAGCGTGTGTCAGGGATATGCGGAGACCATGTGGTATTTCCTCAGGAAAGCCGGGGTTCCGAGTGGAGTTGCCACAAGCCAGTATGTAAACCATGCGTGGAATGTTGTAAATATAGGTGGAAAGTGGTATCACGTTGACGCAACCTGGGATGATCCCGCAAGTGATATACCGGGAAGGTCGATGCATGATTATTTCCTTGTAAGCTTTGACACCTTGAACAGTAAGACTAAGGCCGCCAGCAGCGATTATTATCTTGGCAGATATGACACAAAGGTGGGAAATGTATGGAAGGGAACATACAGCAATGCCACGGATAAGCGATATGAAAAAGGCCAGTTCTGGAATGGCGTTGAGAAGGTCATCTTTTATAGAAAGGGCTACTGGTACAGCATAAAGCAGGGCAGCCAGTCATCATACTATCAGATAAACAAGTACAGCTTCACCAACGGTGTAAATACAACGATATTTACCGGGCAGGATGAATGGCTGGATACAGATGGTACGGCACTTAACAAACAGTATGGAACACTGTTCCTTGCACAGGAAAAGCTCTATTTCTGCACATCGAGATATGTTGCATGGATAGATCTTGAGGTAAATGAGCGCAAGGCGTGGGCTATATATGACATAAGACAGAAGTATGTATCAGGTGTAAACATATATGGAATGGGATATTACGGAAATGATGTTGTGATCTGGGTTTCCGATACTCCATCCTGTACAAGAAAGGACGCTTACTATCTCGGAGCATGTATGAGCCACAAATGGCAGGCGGGAGAGGTTACAAAACAGCCGACATTCACATCCAAGGGATCGCAGAAGTACAAATGCAGCAACTGCGGATATACCAAGAATGTCACACTCGACAAATTGAAGCTTGCGACGGTGACGGTCAAAACGAAGAATACAGGTAAGGGAATAAGCCTCACCTGGAATACCGATTCAAGAGCCACCGGTTATAAGGTATACAGACGCACAGGCAAGGGTGCATACAGACTTATAAAGACAGTGAAGGGAAGCTCTGTGAGATCAATGGTAGACAGATCTGTTGTAGGAGGAAAGACCTACACATACAGAGTATCGGCATACAACAGCTATACAAAGGGCGGCTCCAAGGCAAAGAGCCAGTATTATATAGGTTGCACGACCGCAAGAGCAAAGAATACCTCACAGGGAGTAAGAGTCTCCTGGAAGAAGACA
>OHZG01000450.1_pt1 | contig 16034 bp, 14 predicted proteins | sample 1580431 | NCBI WGS metagenome assembly OHZG01 (sample SAMEA3882527, study PRJEB24775) | human gut metagenome | biome: human-associated habitat; feature: intestine environment; material: feces | place: Netherlands | collected 2009/2010 | reverse complement strand
AGCGCTTTTTGTACGCCTTACGCTCCTCGCGCTCCCAGTCCTGCTTGTGCGCGGCGACGGTCTGCTCCATGTGCGCGGTCATGGCGTCCATGCCGCGTGCGCCGAAGTAGGTCGTGAGCGTCGTCACGACGATAAAGCCCATGTAGCGCAGGCACACGAACGCGTAAAACGCGTAGCTGCCGATCAGCAGCACCACCCACTGAAACCGCTTCGGCACGAGGTAGTACAGCACCAGCAGCGCGAGTACCAGCAGGTAAAACGACAGCGATGTCAGCGTCATGCTTCGTCCTCCGGCGTCCGGCAGGTGTTGAGCGCGTCGGTCGCAAACCGGTCACGCACGAGCGTGAAGTTCCCGTCGCGGTACAGCGCGACGCGCGGCATGTCGCGCGACAGAAACACGGCCACGCCCTCCGTCACGGAGTACGCGCCGCAGCGGCCGAGGGCGATCACGTCGCCCACGCGCAGCGGCGGCAGCTGCGCCTCGCGCACGAGCACGTCCGCCGTCGTGCACAGGCTGCCGCAGAGCATCCACGGCTCGGGCGCGTCCGCGCTCTCGCGCAGGAGCGTCAGCGGCGGGGCCTGCATGCCCATGAGCTGGCCGTCATACTTGACCTGGTGCATGCCGCCGTCGCATATGGCGTAGTTCACGCCGAGGTTGCACTTGGCGTCGGCCACGCCGGTGAGAAACGTGCCGCAGGGCGCAGCGAAAAAGCGGCCCATCTCGATCGTGAGCGGGTACTTTTCCCCAAAGGCGCGGATGTGCGCCGCCGCCGCGTCGAGCAGCGCGCAGTCGCGCGCCTCGGCGTCGTCGCGGAAGCACTCGGCATTCAGCCCCGGGCCGTATTCCACGTGCTGCGCCGTGAAGCCGTAGCGTTCGTGCAGCATCGTGAGGTATTCGTCCAGATGCGCAAGCTCCTTGGCGATCACGGCGTCCTTGCGCTTTTGCGTGCCGGAAAAGTAGTGGATGCCGACGATCGTCACGTTCGGGAATTCCGCGCGCCGGGCGACGAGATCGGCCAGCGCGTCGGGATCCATGCCGAACTGGCTGCCGGCGGTCAGGCGCGGCAGCACGTTTACGTGCTTGCCCTGCGCGGCCGCGGCCGCGCAGATAAGGTCAAAGTGCAGCGTGCTCTCGGCCGTGAGCAGGTCTGCGCCCAGCGCGACGGCGCGCGCAACATCGTCCGCGCCCTTGTTCACGCCGGAGTACAGGATGCGCTCCGGCGGGATGCCGAGCCTTTCGCAGATCGTCAGCTCGCCGGGGGAGCACACCTCCACCCAGCGGAACACGTCCGGCAGGCCGCGCAGCACGAAGGGGTTGGCCTTCATGGAGTAGCACAGATTTACGTCCGAGCCAAACGCGGCGCGCACTCTTTGAGCGCGCGCCGTGAAGGCCTCCAGATCAAACAGATACAGTGGCGTGCCGTATTTCGCGGCTGCCGTCCGGAGTGCAGTCTTGTCCATCAGTCCTCGTCCTGCAGGCGCTGCACCATGGCCAGCAGACGCTTGGCGGAGTTGAAGTTCTCCGGCACGAGGTCCTTGGCGCCGATCTCAATGTCGAATGCGTCGTTGAGCGCCGCGACGAGCGACACGATGTCGAACGACTCGAGAATGTGGTCGTCGATGAGGGCGGTCTCGGTCTCAAAATCCACGTCGGGACGCAGATCGGTCAGAATGTCCATCAGTTCCTGTTCCATGATAAATATACCTCCTGAAGTGAGTAGAGTAAGCAAAATCAGTGCTTGGCCGCAGCGGTGATGCGCTCGGCCAGCGCGCGCATGTTCGTCTTGCCGTTGTCGAGCCGGGGCATGGCCGCGAGCTGCTCGATCTTGCGCGGCACCATGAAGCCCGGCAGGTCGGCGCGCAGGGCGACGGCGATGTCGCGCTTGGTCACGCCCTCGCCGGTGTAAAACAGCCAGATCTGCTCGTGCGTCTGGTCGTAGAGCGCGCAGGCGTCCTCCACGCCGGCCACCTTCGCCGCGGCGAGGTCGATCTCCCCGAGCTCCACGCGGTGGCCGAGGTGCTTGACCTGCCGATCTTTGCGGCCGTGGAACATGAGGTTGCCGTCGGGCGCGAAGTGCCCGAGGTCGCCGGTCTTATAGATGCGCTCATCGTATGCGTGGTTGAGCGGGTTTTGCAGGAAGCTCTCGGCCGTTTTCTCGCGGCTGTTGTAGTAGCCCAGCGCGAGGATGGGGCCCTTGACGCAGATCTCGCCGATCTCGCCGTCGGGCACGGCCTCGTTGCGCTCCGAGAGCAGAAACACCTCGTAGTGCGGGTACGGCTTGCCGATCGGCAGCACGTCGGTGTCCTCGACCAGACCGGGCACGACGTAATACGTGCACGAGGCGGTCGCCTCCGTCGGGCCGTACTGGTTGACGAACCGGGCTTCCGGCAGCGCGAGCTGCCACTGGCGCAGGCAGCTGCACGGCATCACCGAGCCGGAGAAGCACACCTTGCGCAGGTGCTGCGGCGCGCTGCACTCGAACGCGCCGAGCGCGGCCGGCACGGTCAGCGCCGAGACGCTCCAGCCCACGGCCGTGACGCCCTTGTCGTTCATGTACTTGAACAGACGCTCCGGCGACATGAAAAGTTCCTTCGGGATGATGGCCGTCGTCGCGCCGAAGCGCAGCGGCAGATAAATGTCGCGCACGGCGGCGATGTAGTCCAGCGGCGACTGGTTGCCGAGCACGTCGGCACGCGCGATGCCCATCACGCCGGCGTAGTCCTCGATGTAGCACATGAGCGAGTGCTGCGCCGTGATGACGCCCTTGGGCGTGCCGGTCGAGCCGGAGGTGAAGATGATGTACAGCGGGTCGAGCTCTCGGGCGCGCGCGCGGCAGTCAGACAGCAGCGCCGCGTCCTCGCTGCCCGCGAGCAGCTCCTCCGCGATCAGGATCGTGCCGGAAAAGTCCAGCGTCTTCGCCTTGTCGTAAAACGCGCGCTGCACGATCATCAGATCGGTGTCCAGGGTGTTTAAAATAGAGTTGAGCCGGTGCACGGGCATCGTCCCGTCCATCGGGGCGTAGCAGCACCCGGCGTACACCGCGCCGAGAAACACGGCCGGCGTGTGCGCGTTGCGCCCGCTCATGACGGCGATGGGTTTTTTGCGCCCGGCGCGGAACTTCGCCGCCGCCGTGCCGATGATGCGCGCCTCGCGCCGCACGTCGGCAAAGGTCACCGCACTGTCCTCATCGAGAAAAGCGGGTTTGTCCGGACAGGCTGCGGCGGTGACTTCCAGCCAGTCGAGCACGTTGGTTTCCATGCTTGCCAGCTCCTTTCCGATAAATGTCCATAATCGCCTTATCCTATCATGTTTTTCGCGCAAAAACAAGACGGAACGTGTCATATTTAAGAAAAAGGTAAGAATGTGGCGCGCCGTTTTTCCGTGCGCTGACACCCGGCTCTGCCCGGGTGGTTTGCCCTTGACGCATCCGTGCCGGAAAAGTACAATGGAAACCATCATCAATCGGCGCTTCGCAGCACGACGCAATGGGCGCGCCCGCGGCATATTCGCAGCCGGATTTGTCTGCTATTGCCAAAAACGCGCCTGGAAAATTGTGAATATTTTTCCTTTCGCATTTATGGCGCATATGGTATACTTTAGGAAACCGCGCAAAAAATTCCGTATGTGGTTCCGACGTATTTTGCGTCTGTCGTGTGTTATGATCGTTCCTGTTTCCGGTTTCCGGACACGGGCCGGTGTCTCCGCGGAAAGGAGGGGGAGTGCAGCGGGGCGGAAAGGAAGGTCACAGATGTCAAAGAGAGTTCAAAAGGTGTGGAACGCTGTCACCACCGTGCTGGTGATCCTGGTTGTCATTCTGGCGCTGCTTCTGGTGGGCGTGCGGCTGGTCGGTCTGCGGCCGATGTGCGTCCTGTCCGGCAGCATGGAGCCGACGTATCACACCGGCTCGCTGATCTATGTCAAGCCCTGTGCGCCCGAGGACGTGCAGGTCGGCGACGCGATCACCTTTGTGCTCAATGAGGACTTGGATGTCGTCACACACCGCGTGATCTCCATCGATGCGGAAAACGAGCATTTCTACACGCAGGGAGACGCGAACGACGCGCCCGACGGCGCACCTGTCTATTTCAAGAACCTCATCGGCCGCCCGGTGTTCACCATCCCGTATCTGGGCTATGTTTCGCACTGGGTGTCGAACCCACCCGGCATGTATCTGGCCATCGCGCTCGCGCTCGTGCTCATCATCCTGACGTTCCTGCCGGACATGCTCCGCAAAGCGTCGGAGGCGGACGCGCGCGACGCTGCCCGCCGTGCACAGGCGGACAAGCCCGGCGATGCCCCGGATGCCAAAAATTCCGGCGAAAATATGGGAAAATAATGGTTTTGTGAAATATTTTCGCCCGTTCGTGCATTAACTTAGTGATTGCTGGCAGCGCCCGGCACGGTGCTGTTGGACATAGGAAGCTTTGAACAAAATTTAGGGGAGGAAAACGTTACATGAAGAAGAAAACTCTGACCGTCGCCATCGCGCTCGTGCTCGTCGTGGCGCTGGCGGTTGGCGCGACGTATGCGTATCTGACGGCGAAGACCGAGGCGGTTACCAATACCTTTACGGTTGGCAAGACAATTGATGATCCGGAAACCAACTTCATCCTGAAGGAACACAAAGTTGCCTATGATGCCAATACGGCTACTTATAAGTATGTCGACGCCGAAGGCAATGTCACTACTGACAGTTCCAAGTATGTTGAAGTTGCTGGCAATAAGTACAATGAAGTCACACCGGGCATGACCGTTGCGAAAGATCCGTTCGTTCAGATTAAGAAGGCTGTTGAGACTCCGTCTTATCTGTTCGTGGAAGTCTACGGCAATGCTGCTGGCCTGAATTACGAGCTGAACGGCGATTGGGAGGAAGTTACTGGCCTTCAGAAGCAGCTTCCGAATGGCGGTACGCTTTATGTTTATAAGACTCCGATGACTTCTGGCAATTCCATTGGTACCTATCCGATTCTGGATGGAAACCAGCTTACCGTTGATTTGACCATTCCGCTTGCTCAGAATTCCAGCCTGCAATTCAATGCTTATCTGTGCCAGACTACCGGCTTCAGCAGCGCAGCTGCTGCGTTTGATGCCTGCTTTGGCAAGTGATTGCCCCCTCGCTTTTCCCATGTAATATACGCGCAGAAGGCTGTGCGGGAAAATAGAAAAGGAGAAGACTACATATGAAGAAGAAAACCATTCTTGTGGCTGCCATCGCAGTCATGCTCGTCGCGGCGCTTGTCGTCGGCGGCACCCTCGCGTACTTCACCGATACGAAGTCCGCGGACAACACCTTCACCGTCGGCAATGTGAAGATCGACCTGCTTGAGTCCAGCCTGCACCGCGAGAATGCCGGTTACGTCGGCACTCCGGGTGAGGAGCTCAATCCCCAAAATGCTGAGCTGTGGTCCGAAGTTCTTAAGCAGGGGTCCAACAACACCAGCCCGTATAAAGCCGGCGATACGTTCTACACCGATGACCAGATCGAAGCTAACGCTGCCACGTATACGTGTGACGGTGTCGAGCTTGCTCCGGGACAGTCTTACCACAAGATGCCCTATGTCAAGAACACTGGTGCCAACGATGCTTATATCCGCATCCGCGTGATGTTCCCCGCAGAGCTGGATACGGCTGTTCTTAACAGCAGTATGTATACGACAAGTGCAATTAGCCGTGGCGAGTTCACGATGGTGAAAACAGAAAACGTTGAGAAAGACGGAAAGCTGTACAATGTTTATACCTTCACTCGCACTGAGGCTCTGAAGCCCAACGAAATGACCTATTGGAACGTTTGGGGCACTGTTCATATGGATTCCGATGTTACCAATGAAGAGATTGCGAACTTGCTTCCGAACGGCGCGTTCAACGTCCTCGTTGAGGCTGACGCCATTCAGGCGGACGGCTTTGCGAATGCAACCGCTGCCTTCGCTGCATTTGACAAGTAATTCCTCAACATTTTGACCCCAAAGGGGCGGCGAAATCGCCGCCCCCATTGGGGACTCTGGCTCGGCTTCAATCCGGGCGCGGGCGGCGGCGCTGCCGCCGTCCGCGCGCAGATTGAAATGATGATCCCACAAAAATTTCCTGCGTGCGCCCTCGGGCGCAGAGAGAGTGAGAACTCGGTACTCAGAAACATCCTATCAGGGAGAAAGGTGGTTTGTGCATGAAGAAGAAATGGACCATCGCAACGGTGCTCCTCCTGGCAGTGGCACTGCTGGCGGTCGGTACGTGGGCGTACTTTTCGGCCGTCGGCACGGCGGATAACGTCATCACGATGGGCTCCGTCAAGCTTGCACTGCACGACGAGGACGGCGCTGGCCAACCGTTTACGACGGTGAGCGCCATGCCCGGCAGCGTCGTGAAGAAAGTGGTGTATGTGGAGAACGTCGGCTCCGGCGCTTTCTACACCCGCGTGAAGATCACGCCTGAGGTGGTCGCCGAGAATGGCGAGATCATCCCGCTCGATGCGAGCGAGCGGCTGCTCACGCTGGATCTGAACGACAAGGACTGGATCGCCGGCGAGGGCGGATACTATTACTATCGTGGTTCGGTCGACCCGCAGGCCGCCACGTCGAAGCTCTTCAACCAGGTCAAGTTCAGTAAGGACATGGGCAACGAATATCAGAACACCACGGTGCATATCTACGTCACGGCCGAGGCCGTCCAGACGGCGAACCTGGACAAGTACGGCCCCATTGACGTGTGGAAGCACGTCGGTACGGTCGAAGCGAGCACCTCGAGCACGCAGATCGACCCGATCCCGACGCCCTGAGAAAGGAGGACGAAAACATGAAAAAACGTATTCTCTCGCTCGTCCTCTGCGCAGTCATGCTCCTGAGCATGTGCCTGTTCATGGGCGCGGGCGTGGCCGGGGATGCGGCTGCGGATATGGCTGAGACCGCAGGAACGGTCGTGGTGACGCGGCCGCAGACGTCTCCTTACCGCGCCGCGCGCGCGCCGTCGCTTGCCGATACCGGTGAGACGCAGGATGATGGTCTGGAGCTGACTAAGACGGTTACGCCGAAAGCCGACGGCGGCTATACGGTGCATCTGGAAGCGTACACGACCGGCACGGTCACGACGAGCACCACAACGAAGCCCTGTGACATTGTCCTTGTGCTCGACCAGTCCGGCTCGATGGCGGACAATTTCAGCGGGGAAGAGACGGACAATGAAGCGGACACTCGCCAGTACGCAATGAAGCAGGCCGTCAACACTTTCATTGATAATGTGGCAAAAAAAGCCAAGGATGAAGACGTGGAACACCGGATCGCGATCGTTAAGTTTGCGGGAGATTCCACGAACACGGTCGGCGATACTACGTATAAGGATGGCATATATCGTTATAATTATTCTCAGATCGTGAAAGAACTGACTGCGGTCAATGATGCCAGCGGAGAAAATGTGACCGCGCTGAAAACGGCGGTTAACCAGCTGCAGGCTCAGGGCGGCACGCAGACGCAAAACGGCTTGAACCATGCGCAGAGGCTTCTGTCGAGTGTCGATTCCGCGCGCGACAGCAGCAAGGTCGTGATCGTGTTCACGGATGGCATGCCGGGCGATTCCGGTTTCGATGCAAATGTTGCGACCAGCGCTATTGCAAGCGCAAAGTCGATGAAGGATGCCGGTGTGACCGTGTACACGGTTGGCATTTTCACCGGGGCGAACGTTGACCAGCTGTATGGCAACACCGGGTTCTCAAAAAACTCGAACGGAAGCGTCGGGAGTTATTGGGCCAACAAGAACACAAGCAATGGTATCGATGTTCCGGCTGGGAACCGCTTTTTGAACTATGTGTCCAGCAACTTCAAGGCTGCCTCGGAGATAGGGTTAAAGGATTATGAAGATGAACACTGGTTCTCCGCCAGTTATTACGGCTGGGAAGTGACGCGAAACTTCACCCGCGACAAAACCGGCTATTATATGACGGCGAGCAACTCGACGGCGTTGAATAACATCTTTACCTCCATCAGCCAGACGATTGGTAGCGCCAATATTGACCTTGGCAGCGAGACGGTCATCAAAGACATCGTGACGCCGTACTTTACGGTGCCGCAAAATGCCGGTGCTATTCGTCTCTCCACTGCAGCCTATAACGGCAGTGCATTTGGGGCTCCGGTCGCAGCCGATCCTTCTGTGGCGGCAGCGATCGATCCGGCAACGCGGGCGGTCAATGTGACCGGCTTCGATTTCAACCAGAACTATGTCTCCACAAACGCTAAGGCGGATGGCACGTTCGGAAAGAAACTGATCATCGAGTTTGACGTTTCCGTGCGCGACGGCTTCCTCGGCGGCAATCAGGTGCCAACGAATGATGGGCAGTCCGGTATCTATGCGAAGGGAACCATGATCAAGGCGTTCGATGTGCCGACGCAGGACGTGGAAGTAAAAAGCATCACGCCGACGGCGGATGACAAGGCGATCTACCTTGGCGATTCTGCCAATTTGCAGGAGCTTGTGCACCAGAATGCCACATTTGACGGCACAAATAACGCTTTTGTGGATGTGACCTATACGGTCAAGGATGAGAACGGAACGGTTGTCGGCACGTACACAGTTCCCGCCGGAAGCAGCAGCGGAACATGGGTGTGGAGCGATCCGGCAAGCAACGGCACCGTCGCTCCGGAGCAGACCACGACCTACAAGGTGACGTGCACGGTTTCGCCTACGCAAACGGGAACGTATGAGAGCGTTTCTAAAGATACTACGTTCACCATCACGGTCAACACCTGCAGCCTGACGATCACCAAGACCGTTACGGGCGGCGGCGACCCGAACCAGACCTTCGTGTTCAACGTCATGAAGGGCAACGATCTCGTGACCACCGTGGTGCTCAAGGCCGGCGCGAGCACGACCATCACCGGTCTGGCTGTCGGCGACTACACCGTGGTCGAGGACACCGCTTGGTCGTGGAGCTACACGGCTGACAATGTAAGTACGGCCGTCACGCTCAGCAGCACAAACCCCAACGACGAGGCCAAGATCACCAACACCTATGTAAAGCACGACTGGCTCACGAGCATTGTCGACGTCATCAACAAGTGGACGGCCAACGATGGCAAGACGACCATCAACAATTCCGACCGTGTTCCGGGCGCGAACTGAACAGGAGGGATGACATATGAAACGTATCTTTAACGGTTCAGGCGGGAGAAAAGCCGCGCTCATCCTCTCCCTGTGCCTGATCTTCGCACTGGCCGTCGGCACGACGCTCGCTTATCTCAAAGCGAACACGTCTCCGGTGACGAACACATTTAAGGCTGCCACATCCGAAATTAAGATCGAAGAGAAGACAGACGACGGCAGCAAGTCGGAGATTTACGTCAAGAACGAAGGAACCGCCACGTCCTATGTCCGCGTCAAGCTGGTGTGCAACTGGGTAGACAAAGACGGGAACGTCTCTGCGACTCCGGTACCGGCACCGACGATCACAAATAGTGATTGGTTCGAGAAAGACGGCATTTACTACTACACGAAGCCGGTCGCACCAACTGGCCAGACTTCCAACCTGCTTGATGGCAACCCCATCACGCAGCCGAATGCGCCCGAGGGCTGCCACCTCGAGGTGACGGTGCTGGCCGAGAGCATTCAGGCCGCGCCGAGCAAGGCCGTGACAGATAGCTGGGGCGTGCGCGTTGACAACAACGGCTATCTGACGCAGCCGACCACGACACCTTAAGGAGGGCAACGGTATGAAACACAAAAAACTTACCATGATCGTCGCCCTCGTGCTGGTGGTCGCGCTGGCCGCCGGACTGGGCATCTGGGCGACGGGCGAGACGAACGTTCCCACCGTCACGTACTATGACGGCTCGGACGGCAACGGCGCGCGCTTCACCTTCACCCACACCGGCGACGGTTCGGGCACGAACCTGTTCCCGAACTTCTCCAACTGCATGCCCGGCGATAGCCTCACGCAGACCATCCGCGTGCAGGCTGACGGCAAAAACGGTGTGCAGGGCGCAAAGATCTATCTGCGCGCCGAGATCGACGGCGACGCCTCCGCCAAGGAAGGCTCCGCCATCTCGTACAACGATGTGCTCGATCACATCGGCATGACCGTGTCGAAAGACGGCGTCGTGATCGCGTCCAGCAAGACCGCGAAGCTCTTCAGCCAGCTCGATGCGGCCGATGGCCTCAAGAGCAACGTCTTCATTGCCGAGGTCGGCCCAAAGACCGATCCGGTCGATCTGGACGTGACCATTGATGTTGACCCCGCGATGGGCAATGCGTTCCAGGAAGCGGCTGCGCACATCGCGTTCGTGTTCTCCGTCGAGGACAACGAGCTGCCGCCCCCGCCGCTGGAGCTCGACAAGCACGATGCGTATATCTGCGGTTATCCGGACGGCACGGTGAAGCCGGAGCGCCAGATCACACGCGCGGAGGTCGCAACGATCTTCTACCGTCTGCTTCAGGACGAGGCCCGCGAAAATGTGTGGTCTCGCACGAACAGCTACTCCGATGTGGCAAGCGGTGCCTGGTATAACAGCGCGGTCTCGACGCTGACCAACGCCGGTATTCTCACCGGCTATGAGGACGGCACGTTCCGCCCGGACGCGCCGATCACGCGCGCGGAGTTTGCGACGATCGCGGCGCGATTCTACCACGCACCGGAAGTTACCGGTGATGCATTCTCGGATATCTCCGGCAGCTGGGCGCGCGAGTATATCAACCGCGCGGCGGCGCGTGGCTTGATCGATGGCTATGAGGACGGCACATTCCGCCCGAACCAGAACATCAAGCGCGACGAGGCCATGAAGATCATCAACAAGGTTCTCTTCCGTACACCGGATAAGGAGCATTTCCTGCCCGATATGATCAAATGGCCGGACAACAGCAACACCGACGCCTGGTATTACACGGATGTGCAGGAAGCGACCAACAACCACGATTACGAGCGTGTGGACAAAACCTCGCCCGAGACGTGGACGAAGATCACGCAGGCCAGAGATTGGAAGGCGCTCGAGGCCGAGCTGGCGCAGAAATATCCCAACCGGTAAGCGCGCGGCGCTGACGGTAAACGAAACAACCATAGCGAACACCCCCTGTGCACGGCACAGGGGGTGTTTTTGCGTATGGGGAAAAAACGTGCGCCCCGGCGGCTGCCGGGGCGCTGACGTAGGGATACATGCAATGCGTGGATGCGTTATCAGCCCAGATACTGCTTGTCGTAGTTGTTCTGGATGCAGGAGATGACCTTCGTGATGACGGTGTTGAACGGGGTGGGCACGCCCAGCCGCTCGCCGTAGCGCGCGATGGCGCCGTTGAGCACGGAGATCTCCGTCTGGCGCTGGTGTAGCACGGCGTCCTGCGCCATGGACGGATAGTAGTTGCCGAGGTTGGCGACGATGTTCGGCTCTTCCTTTTCCATGAGCGGCCAGAGATCGCCGATGCCGAGCGCCTGCGCGACGGCGCAGCCCTCTTTCCACACATGGATGACGATGTCGTGGCCGTAGGGGTCGGCGAAGGTCTCCTTCACCTTCAGGCGCATGACGGCGCTCACGCCGTTATAGCCGCTGTTGGCGATGACTTTCTTCCAGATGTACGGGCGCACATCCTCGTCAAAGCTCGCGTTGCAGCCGCCCGCCTGGAAGCACGCCTCGAGCGCCTTGCCGGCGGCGTCGGCCTTCGGGTTGTTGTGCACGGCGCCGAAGTGCATCTGGATGCCCTTTTCCGGCTTGCTCACGCACACGCCGGGGCCGGCCAGCTCCGTGCCGATCAGGCCGCTGCCGTAGAGGATGCGGTCGGTCTCCACGAACTGGGCGAGCACCTCGTCGTTGCCGAGGCCGTTTTGCAGCGAGACGACGACCGTCTCCGGCCCGATGCAGGGCATGGTGTCGGCCATGACGTCCGCGGTCTGCGTGGCCTTGACCATGAGGATGACCATATCCATGGTGCCGATGTCGTGCGCGGTGGCGCTCGTGTGGAAGCCGGTGAGCACTTCCTCGCCCTCCGGCGTGCGGAAGACCAGACCGTCGGCCGCGATCTTGTCCATGTGCGCCTTGTACTTATCGACGAGCCAGAGCTCGGCGCCGCCCTTGCGCAGGTAGGCGGCGAACACGCTGCCGGCAGCGCCGGAGCCGATCATTGCGATTTTCATGCGTTTGCCTCCTTAGCAAACTGCCGGCCGGTTGTTGGCCGGCCGGCAGAGAAAACTCGGGGTTTGAAATTACTTCAGGTACTGCTTGTCGTAGTTGCCCTGGATGCAGCGCACGACCTGGGACAGGACCTTGCACACCGGGGTGTCGATGCCCAGCTGCTCGCCGTACTCCGCGATCTTGCCGTTGAGCACGTCGATCTCGGTCTGGCGGTGGTTGAAGAGCATATCCTGGCACATGGACGGATAGTAGTCCGCGATGTTGGTGACGATGTCCTTGTGATCGTGGGCGATGAACTCATCGGCGTCCATCGGCACGCCCTTGGCGGTCGCGACCGCGCAGGTCTCGCGGATGACGCTGTGGAACAGCCACTGGCCGAACGGATCCGCCTCGACCTCGCCGATCTTCAGACGCAGGACGGCGCACACGGTGTTGACGGTGGCGTTCACGCAGACCTTTTTCCAGATGAACTTGTAGATGTTATTGTCGGTGCCCGGCTCGCCGTCGCGCCAGTAAGCGTCGCAGCCGCCGGCACGGTAGCACTTGAGCATCTCGGCGCAGGCCGCGTCGGTGAGCTCCGAGCGGACCGCACCGCCGAAGTTCATCTGCACGCCGCCGGCCGGGGTGGACACGCAGTGTGCGGGTTCGGGCAGAGCCGTGCCCAGCACGCCGGAGCCGATGATGCAGCGCTCTTTCGGGAAGACCTTGAAGAGGTTGTCATCGTTGCCGAGGCCGTTGATGAGGGAGACGGCGACGGTCGTGTCGCCGACGACAGGCATGGAGTCCTGGATGGCCTGCTCGAGCTGGGTCGCCTTGGTCATGTAGATGATGACGTCGACCTTGCCCTCCGCCGCGGCCGCGTCAGCAGCGGTGATGTAGGTACGGAAGCCCTTGAGCTGGTAGTCGTAATCCTTGTAGCCGCCATCTTCCTCCTGATGGATGGTGAAGTGCATGCCTTCCTCGGCGACTTTCTTCATGTGCGCCTCGTAGCGGTCGATGAGGATGATGTCCGCACCGCCCTTACGCAGGTAAGAAGCGAAGACGCTGCCGGCTGCGCCGGAACCATACATTGCAAATTTCATTACTTTTTCTCTCCTTTTCTGATGATCTGTTTGCGATATCTTCGGCCGCTGCAGGCGTATGCCTGACGGCGGATTACCGAACGGTGTTGGTGAGGGTGCCGATGCCCTCGATGCTGCACGCGACCACGTCGCCCGGGTGCAGCCACTTCGGCGGGTCAAAGCCCATGCCCACGCCGGCCGGCGTGCCCATGGAGATGATCGTGCCGGGGCGGAGCGTCATGCCCTGGCTGAGCTCGGCGATCACGTACGGCACGTGGAAGATCATGAGATCGGTCGTGCTGTCCTGCCGGAGCTCGCCGTTGATGCGGCTCTGGATTTTCTGCGGCCTGCGCACGTCGAACTCGTCCGGCGTGACGATCCACGGGCCCATCGGCGTGAAGCCGTCGAGGCTCTTGCCGCGGTACCACTGCTTATGCTGGTTCTGGATCGTGCGCGCGCTCACGTCATTCAAAATGGTGTAGCCGAATACGTAGTCGAGCGCGTCTGCCTCGCTGACGTTGTACGCCGGGCGGCCGATGACGACGGCCAGCTCCGCCTCATAGTCGAGGTCGGCGACCTGATCGCTGTGGCTGAGAATGTCGCCGCCGGGGGCGACGGCCTCGTTCACGCGCTTGGAAAAGTAGATCGGGAACGTGTCCGGCGCCTTGACGCCCTTGCCGGCGACGGCCTCGCTCTCCTTGGCGTGGTCAAAATAATTGATGCCCAGGCAGATCACGTCCTGCTCCGGGCGGGGGATGGGCGCGAGCAGCCGCACGCGCTCGAGCGGCAGCGCGGCGCTGCGCAGCACGGCGGCAGTGCCCAGCGCCGGCCAGATGCCGATGAGCGTCTGCATGTCCGCACAGCTCGGCACGGGATGCACGGCAGTGCCGGCCGCGTTGAGCAGGCCGACGGCGCTGCGGCCGTCCTTTTCAAATGTCACGAGCTTCATAACGTGCGCGCTCCCCTCAAAATCGACATTGGGCAATGGATGTGTACGCAAAATGATGGTTAAAAATTCATCAATCGCGTTTGCCGAACCAGCTGGCCTGTGTCAAAAATGTGCCAATCTCGCTTGTCAGAAATTCGACAAAAGATTTGCACTCCCAGCGTTGTTATGATAGCACGAAAGTGTAGACGCCGCAACTGTTTTCTTGCTGTCAAAGCGCTAAAATCGCATAAAATATTACAAAAGCGCCAGAATCAGAGTGCATAAAAATGCATGCAAGATTTTGTGCAACTCGACAATTTTCAGAAAATGACTGAAAAAAATTGGGGATTGGAAGAGGCTGTTATTGACTTTTGTGTGTGAGAGAATTATAAATTTACTATCCCGAGTTGTTAACGACTTGTTCATAAATTAACACATGGGTGTGGATTTCGAGCCCTGTCTCGGTTGGTAGGAGAGCACGAGGCAGGATTGAAATAAAAAAGAGAGAAAAGCAAAAAAAGAGCAAAAAAGAGAGAGGTAAAAAATGGATAACAAAAAGCTCAAGAGCAGCTGGGCAGCCGCCTTCACCGTGGCGTCTGTCTGGTTCGGCACCCACGTGGGCGCCGGCTTCGCGACCGGCAACCAGGTCGTGAACTACTTCGTCCAGTATGGCTGGACTGCGGCGATCTTCCCGCTGCTGGCCATGGGCATCCTGGCCGTCGTCATGTACATCATGATGAAGTTTGCCAAGCTCAACGGTTTCGACAACTACAAGGACACCTATCGCGCCCTGTATCCGAAGCCGTGGATGGAGGTCTTCTTCGAGATCTTCTACATCATCATCATCCTCGCGGCGGTCGCTTCCTGCGTTGACGGCGCCGGCGGCATCGTCAAGAGCCTGATCGACCTGCCCGATATCATCTGCAACCTCGTCATCATCGCCCTGCTGATCCTTCTGTCGATCTTCGGCGTTGACCTGATCATCAAGGCTTCTACCGTTCTTTCCACCGCGATCCTGATCGTCACCGCGATCCTGGTCATCATGGGCTTCGTCGTTCCGATCGACGCGGTCGCCCAGGAGCTGGCCACCGAGAACGCGGCCTACGCTTCCATCCCGGCCATCGCGGACGTCACCTCCCAGAAGGGCCTCGAGGGCGTCTGGCGCGGCGTGTTCGTGTACGCTGCTTTCCAGTGCGTGTCCGTCCCGGCCATGATCGCTGCTTCCACCGAGCTGACCCACAAGGGCGTCAAGCGCGCCAGCATCCTTGGCTGGCTCATGAACGGCGGCGCGCTCGCCGCTTCCGGTGCCATGCTGCTGCGCTGGTACCCGATCCTGACCGCCATCAAGAGCACCGGTGTTGATACGGTTGCCAGCATTGCAGCCCGCCATATCGGCGATGTCATGAAGCTCCCCAACCAGAGCGTTGTCACCCTCATGGGCAGCGGCTACACCTGGCTGTTCGTCGTGTACACCATCCTGCTGTTCTGCGCGTTCGTGTCCACGTCCGTCACGCTCGTCTACTCCATGATCCAGCGCTTCGAGGGCCACTGCTTCCCGAAGGCCATCAAGAGCAAGGCTGTCCGCAGCGTCATCGTCGGCCTGATCGTCATCGGCCTGTGCTACGCAGTTTCCCTGCTCGGCCTGTCGACCATCATCTCCAAGATCTATGGCTATGACGGCTACTACGCTCTGATCGTTGTTGTGCTCCCGGCGTTCATCTGGGGCATCCCGAAGATCAAGAAGCTGTCTGCCGACAAGAAGGCAGAGCTGTCGGAGTGATCTGACCGCGGCGCAACTCTCCAGCGTCCCAACAAAAAATACTGACCGCTGCGTTTGCAGCGTAGAGAGGCAACCCCGCAGGCTTCGGCCTGCGGGGTTGTCGCTGTCTGTGGTATGTTAGATGCGGCGGGAGACGCAACAGAGCAGCAGGGGAGCCCGAGGGGGCAAG
>OHZG01000448.1_pt1 | contig 16051 bp, 14 predicted proteins | sample 1580431 | NCBI WGS metagenome assembly OHZG01 (sample SAMEA3882527, study PRJEB24775) | human gut metagenome | biome: human-associated habitat; feature: intestine environment; material: feces | place: Netherlands | collected 2009/2010 | reverse complement strand
TTGTCGGATCTTACAGGTATTTTGCCGCCCAATCTGGCACGTCTGGAAAGTGGAACAAGAGTACCGACGCTGGTTGTGTTAGAAAAATACGCATCAGCCCTTGGGATGCATATAGAAATTAAGATCTGTGAAGGAACGGAAGAGTAAAAGAGAGGCGAAAGTTTCTCTTTTACAATAAATATTATAGATGATAATGTGATAAAAAATAGAAAGAGGGGTTCGACTTATTTTACTTGACTTTGCAGACTATCTGATTTATTATACTCGTAAAGAAGTAACTTACGAGTTACTAACTCACGAGTATAATTATTGGAGGTGAGCAGATGAGTCAATTCTATTGCCGTGAGGATGAGCTGCGGAAACTGAATAAACGGTACGCAGGTGATAAGTTTGAGTGCATTGTCATCTACGGCAGACGGCGTGTTGGTAAAACGGCACTGATCAACGAGTTCTGCAAAGATAAGCCTACCATTTTCTTTTCTGCATTGAACACGACAGGAAAGGAAAATCTGGAAGCTCTCTCAAAGTCGATTATGAGTTTTGAGCGGCCGGATATGGAGACTGCACCGGAGTTCAGATCCTATGATGCAGCTTTGGATGAGCTGACAGCACTTTCAAAGGAAAAGAGGATTGTCTTTGTCATTGATGAGTATCCTTATCTTGCAAAAGCAAAACCAGCTATTTCAGCGATGCTGCAGCACATCATCGATCACAAATGGACAGAGTCCAAGATGTACCTGATTCTTTGCGGCTCCTCTATGAGCTTCATGGAGAGTCAGGTGCTTGGCAAAGAAAGTCCGTTGTATGGCAGACGTACTGGTCAGTTTAAGATTGAGCCGCTAGACTATAAAGAAACCGCTGTGTTCCACCCAAATCTGTCTGCAGAAGACAATTCCCTGATTTATGGAATCACGGGAGGAGTTCCCCACTATATCAATAAGTTGGATGTGCGAGATAGTGTGGATGAAGCTCTGTTGGATAATTTCTTTGACCGCTCCAGCTATCTGTATGAGGAACCGGGGAACTTACTGAAGCAGGAACTCCGGGAGCCGGCCATTTATAATGCAATCATTAAAGCGATTGCAGAAGGTGCTTCCCGAATGAACGATATCAAGATGAAGGTCGGCGAGGAAAACTCGGTCGTATCGAAGTACCTGAAAACGCTGATCGACCTTGGCATTGCTAAGAAAGAAACACCGATTACAGAAAAACCGGGTAAGAAAACCATCTATCTGCTGGCTGATAACTTCTTCCGTTTCTGGTATCGGTTTGTGCCAATCAATATGAGTGCCATTGACTCTGGCAGAATTGCAAAGACCTATCCCCACGCTGTAAAACAGTATCTTCCTGATTACATGGGTCTAATTTATGAGAAGATGTGTCAGGATTACCTGCTCTATTATTCGGACAGTCTCCCTATTGAACTGAGTGAAATCGGCCAGTGGTGGGGGACAGACCCGAAGAAGAAAAAGCAGATACAGATTGATATCGTCGGAACTCCTGTTGAGGGCAAAGGCTATATCATCGGTTCATGCAAATACCGGAATGAGAAAATCGGTGTGGATGAACTCGATTTGATTCGGGATTATGCCTCAGTTTTTGGAAAGGGCAACAACTATCACTACTATATCTTCTCGAAAGGCGGATTCACAGATGGACTTCTTCAGGCACAAGAGCGAGGTGAAGTTCGGCTGATAACGCTGGAAGACCTTTACAAGTAAGAAATGGACAATTGATTTGTAAACGTTGTTTTTCACAAAATTATTGAGACCAAAAAGTTTTCATGATATCATTATTGGTAGAAAATAGTGATACTGTGGAAGCTTTTTTATATAGGGAGTGTGTGAGTGATGGGAATATTAGTGAATCCAGATAATTTGGCTTTTCAGGTAGCATTGAATTCCGAGATATATGTTGATAAAAGCGGACTTATTAAGTATACGAATAAAGTTTTGAATACATTGCAGGCCTATATTTGCAATAGCCGTCCGAGAAGGTTTGGAAAATCTATTACAGCGAATATGCTTACAGCTTATTACAGCAGAGGCTGTAATTCAGAAGAAATGTTCGCCGGATTGGAAATTAGTGAAAGTGCAGATTTTAAGAAGCACTTGAACCAATATGATGTAATACATCTTGATATCCAATGGTGTATAGAGCCAGCTGGTGGACCTGAAAGGGTGGTTTCTTATATTTCGGAAAAGACGATTGCGGAGCTTGCGGAATACTATCCAGGTGTATTGAAAGAGAAGACGGAATCTTTGCCAGAAGTGTTGTCTCGTATTAATGGTGCAACTGGAAAAAAATTTATTGTCATCATTGATGAATGGGATGTCCTTATTCGTGACAAGGACGTTAATAAAAGGGTACAGGAAGAGTATATTAATTTTCTCAGGACAATGTTCAAAGGAACAGAACCAACAAAATATATTCAACTTGCATATCTTACTGGTATTCTTCCAATTAAAAAGGAAAAAACTCAGTCGGCATTAAATAATTTTGATGAGTTTACAATGCTGAGCGCAAGTAATCTGGCTCCGTATATTGGTTTTACAGAAGCTGAAGTGAAAAAGCTGTCAGAAAAATATCAGCAGGACTTTGCTGAAGTGAAGCGATGGTACGATGGCTATCTTCTGAAGGATTACCAGGTTTATAATCCCAGAGCAGTTGTCAGCGTAATGCTAAGGGGGGAATACAGAAGTTACTGGTCAGAAACAGCATCCTATGATTGTGCCTTTGATTAACATGAACTATGATGGACTGAAAACAGCTGTTATTGAGATGCTTTCCGGAGCCGAAGTCAAGGTGAATGTGGCAGCTTTTCAAAATGATACGGAAGATATTAAAAGTAAAGATGATGTATTGACTTATATGATCCATTTAGGATACCTTGGTTATAATGAGAACAGGAAGACTGCTTTTGTACCAAATGAGGAGATACGGCAGGAGCTGACGACGGCTGTTGAGAGTAAAAAGTGGAATGAAATGCTGATATTGCAGCTGAATTCGGAAAATCTGCTGGATGCTACATTGGATATGGATGGTGAGGCGGTTGCAGAAGAGATTGAAAAAATCCATAACGAGCATGTGTCAGTAATTCAGTATAATAATGAGAATTCCTTGAGCAGTGTGCTTACAATTGCCTACTTAAGCGCAATGCAATACTATTTTAAGCCAATCCGGGAACTCCCGACAGGAAGAGGCTTCGCAGATTTCGTCTTCATCCCCAAACCACTGTACAGAGACTATTATCCTGCATTACTCGTCGAATTGAAATGGAACAAAGACGCAGAAACTGCTCTGAATCAGATAAAAGAACGAAAATATCCAGAGTCATTACAGCAGTATACAGGAGATATTTTGCTGGTGGGGATCAACTACGATAAAAAAGAAAAAGTACATCGATGTGTAATCGAAAAATGGTTTCCACTGTGTATATAGAACGTAACTTCAAAAGAATCATATAAGTTATGAGAAAAGATATTCTACCCCAGTGGATGGAATGTCTTTTTTATATAATTTTTAGCTTGCATCTATGTAAAATTGATATCAGAAAATTCCCTCTTTTTATGTTGACATTACTAAAAGCAAGACTATAATGAAAACCGAAAAAAGAATCTGACACGATTGGAAAGGGGAAGTTAATTATGAGTACAGTTTTGCCAAGAGAAGAAGCAGTAGAAACAATTTTTTCTAAAATTTTGGCTTCGCCGGAAGCATCCGGACGATTAAGCGGAGTTTTTTATGACCATATAGATGACGACCATCGTCTGACAGATAATGACAGAGATCATTTCCTGCAGGTATTGTTTCATGCGTACCAGAACGGTGATATCAGTGCACTGCTGTTGGAATTATGCGGCAGAAGTATGTTTGACCTGTTAAGGGAGGCTTATCTGATCCCGAAGAAATTCCACGGAAAAGCAGGAGAGAACCCGGTGCTCCTTACAGATGCAGCCGGAGAACTTCTTCCCGGGGAAAAGGTTTCAGCCAGAGAATATGCAAAATTCAAGGAAACATATGAACATCATGAATGTGCCCCCAGATCTGCGCTGTATCTTGCAGATGGTTATGATCTTGTCCGTACCTATACAGAAGGTCTGAACATTACAGAAGAAAAAGATAACCGTAAACGTGGTGTCCTGGCTCTTTATGCACTTCCCGACACCTGTAAACTGGGTCTGACAGAAGCACAGGCATATGCCGTTGTATGGGATGCTTTCCAGAAGATTCAGGAAGAAGCCCCAAGAGCCATGGTATACTACGGACAGGAAACAGGTCTGAAGAAAGAGAATCCGGATAAACCCTATGATGAAATTGGAATTCTTCTTCCTATCCATGAATTTGAGAAAAAAATGCTGCAGCATTTAGACGAGATTGACGGAATCGTACTGGCATGCAGAGAGAAAATGATGGAGAAAGCAGGAAATGACAGTCTGCAGCTTTAACAAATCAAGCAAGTAGCAAAGCGGATGATTTTATCCGATTGACAATATAGAATGAGGAAGTGAGAAAAATGCCGCAGGAAGTGATTAAAAAGAACCATATGGATGTTGCCTGGCATGAGTATACAGATGAAAATGGGGAAAATGTACCAGTTGTAGATTCCAGCATCGCAGAGAAAGCATCCGTTATCGGACGTGTGGGGATTATGTTTCTCTCATGCGGTACCGGAGCATGGAGAGTGAGAAGTTCCATGAATACACTGGCAGAAGCACTTGGCATTACGTGTACGGCGGATATTGGTCTGATGTCCATTGAATATACATGTTATGACGGAGAAAATGGTTTTACCCAGTCGTTGTGCCTGACTAATACAGGCGTAAATACTTTGAAGTTAAATCGTCTGGAACACTTTATCCGAAACTTTGAAAAAGAAGGAAAACATATGTCAGGAGAACAGCTGCATACATTTCTTGACAATATTGAAAAAACACATGGTCTATATTCCCCGCCTGCACTGGGACTTGCTGCAGCGATCGCATGCTGCGGATTTACATTCCTTCTTGGGGGCGGTCCGATCGAGATGTTCTGTGCATTTGTCGGGGCAGGAATTGGAAATTATCTCCGCTGCAAACTGACCAAACACCATTTTACATTGTTCTTATGTATTGTGTCTTCTGTATCTCTGGCATGTTTTGCATATGCAGGTCTGCTCAAACTTGGAGAAATATTATTTGGTATTTCTGTTCAGCACGAAGCGGGATATATCTGTGCAATGCTCTTTATCATACCGGGATTTCCGTTTATTACCAGTGGTATTGACCTTGCAAAACTGGATATGCGTTCAGGAATAGAACGTCTGACTTATGCTTTGATCGTTATTCTGGTAGCTACTATGTCAGCATGGATCATGGCACTGATCCTGCATTTGAAACCTGTAGATTTTATAAAACTTTCACTGTCAACAGAGCAGTGGATCTTATTCAGGCTTCTTGCAAGTTTCTGCGGAGTGTTTGGATTCTCTATCATGTTTAACAGCCCGGTTCGTCTGGCAGTCGCAGCAGCCGGGATAGGAGCAGCTGCCAATACTCTGAGACTGGAACTGGTAGACCTTGCAAATATTCCTCCTGCTGCAGCCGCATTTATTGGTGCACTTACTGCGGGACTTCTGGCGTCCCTGCTGAAGAATAAAGTCGGATATCCAAGGATATCTGTAACAGTTCCCTCAATCGTTATCATGGTTCCGGGATTATATTTATACAGAGGATTTTATAATCTTGGTATTATGTCATTATCAGTAGCTGCATCCTGGTTTGCGTCTGCGATTCTTATCATTGCAGCGTTGCCATTAGGGCTAATCTTTGCACGTATTCTGACAGATAAAGCTTTCAGATACTGTACTTAACCGAATCAAAAATCAGGGAAATCCCCAACCACTGCTTAAATTGCAAAAAGCAATAAGCAGTGGTTGGGGATTTGCTCGTGCAAGTATCTACTCCAATAGGAAAATGTGAAAATTATATCAAACTAACAAACAATTTTATGCTTCCAAACAAATATTTAAACGAAAAAATTGTTCAGATTTCTGTACAAAAGCTCTTGTCAATTTTTTGACAATGTGTTATCATTAAGGCGTCAATTTTGTTAGGAGAAAAGGAGTATTAAGATTATGAGCAGTAAAATTACTATCATTGGAGCCGGCAGCGTCGGATCTACCATCGCGTACACTTTATCAAGCCAGGATATCGCATCTGAAATTGTTCTGATCGATATCAACAAAAAGAAAGCAGAAGGTGAAGTTCTGGATATTATCCAGGGAACCTGCTTCAGAGATCCTATCTCTATCATTGCCGGAGACTACGAAGATGCTAGGAATTCTGACATCGTTATCATCACATCCGGTATTGCCCGTAAACCAGGACAGACAAGACTTGAACTTACACAGACAAATGTAAATATCCTCAAATCTATCACACCGGAGATCGTAAAGGCAGCTCCAAATGCCCTTTATCTGATCGTAAGCAATCCGGTTGATATCATGACTTATGTATTTACAAAGATTTCCGGACTTCCGGAAAACCAGATCCTTGGTTCCGGTACAATTCTTGACTCTGCACGTCTGCGCTGCGGATTATCCGAACATTTCCAGATTGCACAGAGTAATATCCATGCCTATGTATTCGGTGAGCATGGAGATACATCCTTTATTCCGTGGTCTGGTGCCTATATTTCAGGTGTAAGTGTGGATGAATATTACGACCTTGAGAAGAAACTCGGTAAGGATATTGAACCGATTGATAAAGAAGCAATGCTTCAGTATGTACAGAAATCTGGCGGTGAGATCATTTCCAAGAAAGGTGCAACTTTCTATGCAGTATCCTCTTCTGTATGCAAACTTTGCAGCCTTCTTGTATCTTCTTCAGAGTCTATCTCTACAGTATCTACTATGATGCATGGAGAGTACGGAATCGATGATGTATGCCTGAGTACATTAACTCTGGTAGGACCAAATGGTGTACAGGGCAAAGTTCCAATGAGAATGACAAAAGCTGAGATCGAACAGCTTAAGAAGAGTGCAGATGCACTGAAAGAAATTATTGCTCAGATTGACCTTAATTAATAATATATCAGACAAAACATTCAGAAGTACAGGTACAGCCTGTTCTTCTGAATCCATATTACTGTTTACTCCTTTTTAATTATTAGCCAAAATTCTGTACTGTAAGCGGAAACAGACGAATTTTGGCTTACATATATCAAAAGCAAAAAAATATATAAATAATATTTTTATTAATTTTTGAAAGATACTATGATTGTGAGTAAATAGAAAAGCGGAAGATTTTATCTGCCTGAAAAAGATTAATTTAGATCAGAAGAATTGAGCAATGATGCGTGATAAAAAAAATTATCAAAAACCTCTTGTTAAAATGTTGTCAATATGATATAATATTTTTCGGAAATCGAGCTGATACACTCCTTTAATTGCGGAGGAAGGGTGTGCGAACTCTTTTATTTTCTATGTCTCAACAAAGATATAAAAAGTAATTGTATTAGACTTGATTTATATTTTTGTCCATATATTGTTAAAAAAAAGACAAGGACTAGCGACTGTTATTTACGGGCGCTATATATCGGGGCAAATTGCTTTTGGACCCTGATATCATTATTTGAGCAACATGAATTTATCTGAACAACTAAGAAAGGATAATGTTAAGTATGAAGTACAGTTATTATCCGGGTTGTACCCTGAGAAACAAGGCGAAAGATCTGGACGAATATGCCAGAGCCAGCGCCAGAGCACTTGGGTTTGAACTGGAAGAGATCGAAGACTGGCAGTGCTGCGGAGGTGTTTATCCTCTGGGAACTGACGAGATCGCTACGAAACTTTCTTCCGTACGTGCTCTTAATCAGGCCAAAGAAAAAGGCCAGGATCTGGTGACAATCTGTTCTGCCTGTCATCACGTGATCAAACGTGTCAATGACGACATGAAGAATGTGGAAGATATCCGCACCAGAGCAAATAATTACATGCAGCTTGACGAGCCTTATGCTGGCGAGACAACAGTACTCCATTATCTGGAAGTGCTTCGCGACAGAGTTGGCTTTGACAAGCTGAAAGAGAAAGTAGTAAACCCGCTTACAGGAAAGAAGATCGGAGCATATTACGGATGTCTCTTATTACGTCCGGGTAAGATCATGGCTTTCGATGATCCTGAGAATCCGACAATCATGGAAGATTTCATCCGTGCACTTGGGGCAGAACCGGTAATCTATCCATACAGAAATGAATGCTGCGGCGGTTACATTTCTCTGAAAGAAAAAGATATGTCTCAGAACATGTGTCAGAAAATCGAAGACAGTGCGAAAGGCTTTGGCGCAGATATGCTGATCACAGCCTGTCCATTGTGTAAATATAATTTAAATAAAAACGCTTCCAGCGAACTGCCTGTATATTATTTCACAGAGCTCCTTGCAGAAGCCCTCGGAGTAAAAGAGGAGGTGGCAAAATGAGAAACCAGCATTCAGCAGCAGAAAAGATCAAAGAGATCTCCGGAACCAATCCGCTGAAATGTATGAAATGTGGAAAATGTTCTGCTACCTGCCCATCTTTCAATGAAATGGATATCAATGCCTTTCCTGCTTCGCCTGTGTAGAGCGTTGTCCAAGAGATGTAAAACCGGGAAAGATTATCGATGCAGCAAGACAGTTAGTTGTCCGTGAAAAAGGCGGCGATTATCTGAAAGCAGATGAGATACCACAGCTTCTTGATCCGGAACTGCCACAGCAGCTTTTGGTAAGTGCATTCAGAAGATACAGGAGGTAAGCCAGCGTGCAGAGAATTGGTGTATTTGTCTGTCATTGCGGAAGTAATATCGCCGCTACGGTAGATGTAAAAAAAGTTGTTGAATTAGCTGCCAAAGAGCCGGGTGTCGTTCATGCAGAAGACTACCAGTACATGTGCTCAGAAGCAGGCCAGGCTAAAATTCAGGAAGCCATTAAAGAGAAAAACCTGACAGGCGTTGTTGTCTGTTCATGCTCTCCACGTATGCATGAGGCAACATTCAGAAAAGCAGCTGAAAGAGCTGGCCTGAATCCATACATGGTGGAGATTGCAAATATCCGTGAGCATTGTTCCTGGATCCACAAGGATATGGAAGAGGCTACAAAGAAGGCCGTGATCCTTGCCAGGGCAGCAATCGCAAAAGTAAACTTAAACACACCTCTTCAGCCAGGAGAGAGCCGTGTTACAAAGAGAGCCCTGATCATCGGCGGCGGTATTGCCGGAATCCAGACAGCCCTGGATATCGCAGATGCAGGATATGAAGTAGATATCGTAGAGAAGACTCCAAGTATCGGTGGAAGAATGTCACAGCTTGATAAAACATTCCCGACACTTGACTGTTCTGCATGTATCCTCACACCTAAGATGGTAGAGGCAGCAGCACATGAGAAGATTAATATCTATACATACAGTGAAGTAGAACATGTCAGCGGTTTCGTAGGTGATTTCACCGTTGATATCAGAAAGAAAGCAAGAAGTGTAAATATGGACAAATGTACAGGCTGCGGTGTCTGCCAGGAAAAATGTCCGTCCAAGAAGATTCCGAACGAATTTAACAGAGGATTAAATAACAGAACTGCTATTTACACTCCATTTGCACAGGCAATCCCGAATGTTCCGGTTATCGACCGTGAGAACTGTCTGAAATTTAAAACAGGAAAATGTGGTGTCTGCTCCAAAGTATGTCAGGCAGGAGCCATTGATTACGATCAGCAGGATGAGATCGTAACACAGAAATACGGTGCAATCGTAGTTGCTACAGGTTTTGATATCATCAAACTTGACAAATACGATGAATATGCATACAGCCAGAGCAAGGATGTGATCACATCTCTGGAGCTGGAGCGTATCATGAATGCTGCAGGACCTACAAAAGGACATCTTGAGCGCCTTTCCGATGGAAAAGCACCGAAGGAGATCGTATTTATCCAGTGTGTTGGAAGCCGTTGCTCCGATGACCGTGGAAAGCCATACTGTTCCAAGATCTGCTGTATGTACACAGCAAAACATGCAATGCTGATCCGTGATAAATATCCGGATACAAATGTAACAGTCTTCTATATTGATGTGCGTACACCTGGTAAGAACTTCGATGAGTTCTACAGAAGAGCTGTAGAGCAGTACGGTGTAAACTACATCAAAGGCCAGGTAGGAAAAGTCATTCCTCAGCCGGACGGAAGCCTTCTTGTACAGGGATCTGACCTGATCGACAACAAACAAATCCTTAAGAAAGCAGATATGGTCGTTCTTGCAACAGCCATTGAACCGAACCCGGATGTTCGTAAGATCGCTACTATGCTTACAGCAAGTATTGATACAAACAACTTCCTCACAGAAGCCCATGCAAAACTCCGTCCTGTAGAATCTCCTACAGCAGGTATCTTCCTTTCCGGTGTATGCCAGGGACCGAAAGATATTCCGGAGACAGTTGCACAGGCTGGCGCAGCAGCAGTTAAGGCAATCGGCCTTCTTGCCAAAGATAAACTGACAACCAACCCATGTACAGCAAAATCCGATGAACTGTTATGTAACGGATGTTCTACATGTGCAAATGTCTGCCCATATGGAGCAATTTCCTATGAGGATAAACAGGTAAATGACCACGGTATCCGTGAAACAAGAAGAGTAGCCGTTGTAAATACAGCACTTTGCCAGGGATGCGGCGCTTGTACAGTAGCTTGTCCGTCTGGTGCTATGGATCTGCAGGGCTTTTCCAACAGACAGATTATCGCGGAGGTAGATGCAATATGTCGATAGAAACAAACGAAGAATTCAGACCTAAGATTGTAGCATTCTGCTGTAACTGGTGTAGTTACGCAGGTGCAGACCTTGCAGGAAGCAGCCGTCTTTCTTACCCGGCTGACGTAAAGATCATCCGTGTTCCATGTTCCTGCCGTGTCAATCCAATGTTCATCCTCCGTGCTTTTGAGAAAGGTGCTGACGGTGTGATCATGTGTGGATGTCATCCTGGAGACTGTCATTACAGCACAGGTAACTACTATGCAAGAAGACGTATGACACTTCTTTTCTCCATGCTCGACTACATCGGTGTGGAAAACGGAAGAACACGAGTAGAATGGGTTTCCGCTGCTGAAGGTGTGAAATTCTCCCAGACTATGAATGAGTTTGTAGAGAAGATCCATTCACTCGGTAAGAACGTAAGATTGGAGGATTTAAGATGCAGGAGCTGATAAATCGTGCAAAAGAACTGCTTGCTGACGGTACAGTTGCAAGAGTTCTGGGATGGAAAGCCGGAGATCTGCCTTACAATCCGGAACCGGCTTACTTTGAAACAGAAGAATCTCTGAAAGATTTTGTATATAACGGATTCTGCGGTGCAAACTTAAGCAAATATATGATCGAAGCTTCCAAACTGGAAGGCAAGACACTGGTTTGTTTAAAACCATGTGATACATACAGCTTTAATCAGCTGATCAAAGAGCATCGTGTAGACCGTGAGAAAGCTTATATCATTGGTGTTGGATGTAAAGGAAAACTGGATATCGAGAGAATCCGCAAACAGGGAATCAAAGGTATCGAAAGCATTTCCGGTGCAGAGATCACAGATGAGGCAGAAACACTGACTATTCAGACAATCTATGGTGAGAAGACCTGTGCATACAAAGATGCAATGCTTGAAAGATGTCACGTATGTAAAGGAAAAGAACATAAGATTTATGATGAACTTATCGGTGAGTCCAAAGACACAAAAGATGCAGATCGTTTTGCAGAAGTAGAGAAGATCGAAGCAATGAGCCCGGAAGAAAAATTTGCATTCTTCCAGAGCCAGTTAAGCAAATGTATCCGCTGCAATGCCTGCCGTAATGTCTGTCCTGCATGCAGCTGCCGTAAATGTGTATTCGACAGCAATAAGTTTGACAGTGCGCAGAAAGCAAACGTGGACTCTTTCGAAGAGAAGATGTTCCATATCATCCGTGCATTCCATGTGGCAGGAAGATGTACAGACTGCGGCGAATGCAGCAGAGTATGTCCTCAGGGAATTCCGCTTCACCTGTTCAATCGTAAATTTATCAAAGATATTGATACATTCTATGGTGAATATCAGGCAGGAGAGGATTCAACATCCAAGGGACCTCTTACAAACTTTACATTTGAAGATGTTGAGCCGAGTATTGTGGCAGAAAGGGGATAATGTATGTATAAGATAGCAGCAGAAAATCTGCAGGCATTATTCCAGAAAATTGCCGCAGATCAGGATTTATATTTACCGGTCAAAGTCAGTGATCAGGTAAACTTCAAAGCATGGAGCGAAGATGCAGAAGTTTGTCTTGATACTTTAAAAACTGTAAAATCACCAAAAGATGCTTTTTTTCCACAGAGTGAAAACCTCTACACCTGTAAGAAAGAGGAGAAGAATATCTCCATTGAGCCACAGGCATTACAGGAAAAGAACTTTGTTGTGTTCGGAATGAAAGCCTGCGATATCCAGGGTGTAAAAGTACTGGATAACGTATTCTTAAGTGATCCGGTAGATACCTTCTATGCAGCAAGAAGAGAGCATGGAACCATCGTTGCACTTGCATGTCATGAACCGGAAGAGAGCTGTTTCTGTAAGGTATTTGGCATTGACTGTGCAGATCCTGTTGCAGATGTTGCAGCATGGATGATCGAAGGCGAGCTTTACTGGAAACCTCTTACAGAGAAGGGCGAAGCTCTTACAAAAGCAGTTGCAGAACTTCTCAACGATGCTGACGAAGCAAAAGTAGAAGAAGAGAAAGCTGCGATCCGCGCAATCGTAGAGAAGCTTCCGTACTCTAATCTTTCTCTGGAAGGATGGGGACAGGAAGATTACATGGATCGTTTCAATTCTCCTGTATGGGAAGAACTTTATAAACCATGTCTGGCATGTGGTACCTGTACATTTGTATGCCCTACCTGCCAGTGCTATGATATCAAAGATTATGACACAGGACACGGCGTACAGCGTTACCGCTGCTGGGATTCCTGTATGTACTCTGACTTTACCATGATGGCACACGGAAATAACCGTAACAGCCAGATGCAGCGTTTCCGTCAGAGATTCATGCATAAACTTGTTTACTATCCGGTAAACAACAATGGAATGTTCTCATGTGTAGGATGCGGCCGCTGCGTTGAGAAATGCCCATCATCCTTAAATATCGTAAAAGTCATCAAAGCTTTTGAAAATCAGGGAGGTGAAAAATAATGAGCGAATGTACCTGCCATAAAAACTACACATTAGACACACTGATCCCGAAGGTTGGTGTGATCACAGATATCCGTCAGGAGACACCGGATGTAAAAACCTTCCGTGTAAACGCTCCTGAAGGAGGAAAACTTTTTGAACATATGCCTGGCCAGTGTGCAATGGTCTGCGCACCAGGTGTAAGTGAAGGTATGTTTTCCATTACTTCTTCACCTACAAATAAAGAATATCAGGAATTCAGTATCAAGAAGTGCGGTGCACTGACCGATTATCTCCACAGCCTTCAGGTTGGAGATGAGATCACAGTCCGTGGACCATACGGAAATCATTTCCCTGTAGAAGATAAATTAAAAGGTAAAAACCTTCTGTTTATCGCAGGTGGTATCGGACTTGCACCTCTTCGTTCTGTTATCAACTATGTACTGGATAACCGTGCAGATTACGGAACAGTAGATATCCTCTATGGTTCCCGTTCCGCAGATGACCTGGTACAGTTAAAAGAAATCCAGGAAGTCTGGATGAAAGCAGAGGGAGTTAATGTTTATCTGACAATCGACCGTGAACAGGAAGGCTGGGACGGACACGTTGGATTCGTTCCTTCTTATCTGAAAGAGATTGGATTCGATACAAACAAAACAGCACTTGTCTGCGGACCGCCGATCATGATCAAGTTCGTTCTTGCAGGACTGGAAGAACTGGGCTTCTCCAGAGAACAGGTTTACACAACTCTGGAGCTTCGTATGAAATGCGGTATCGGTAAATGCGGCCGTTGTAATATCGGTTCCAAATACGTCTGCAAAGACGGTCCGGTATTCAGATGCGACGAGATTGATGAATTACCTGCAGAATATTGATAAGCAATGAGCAGTGCAGAAAGTGATGTGAAGGAATGCGTCATGCTTGCATATAAGCATTCTTTCACAGAACATTCTGTAGGGCGAACGCCCTCAAGCGAGAAGTAGCGTAGCGGATTCGAGCTTGTATGTGCTGCTGACGACAGATGATATATATAGAAAGGACTGGTAATCTCAAATGGAAAAGAATATGGTAAACGTATATTTTTTCGGTAAGAAATACAGCGTACCTGCAGAACTTACAATTATGACTGCCATGGAATATGCCGGTTATACATTAAAGAGAGGATGCGGCTGCAGACACGGATTCTGCGGAGCCTGCGCAACAATCTACAGAATCAAAGGTGAAAACGAGCTGAAAACATGTCTTGCCTGTCAGACACAGGTACAGGAAGGAATGTATGTAGCAAGCATCCCGTTCTTCCCTACAGATAAGAGACTCTACAACATCGAAGACCTGAAACCGAATCAGCAGGTAATGATGGAACTCTATCCGGAAATCTACAGCTGTATCGGATGTAATGCCTGTACAAAAGCATGTACTCAGGACTTAAATGTAATGCAGTACATCGCATATGCACAGAGAGGCGAACTTGAAAAATGTGCAGAGGAATCCTTCGACTGCGTAAGCTGCGGATGCTGTTCTGTAAGATGTCCGGCCGGTATTTCCCATCCGATGGTAGGTCTTCTGGCAAGACGTCTCACAGGTAAATATATCGCGCCTAAGAGCGAACATCTGGAGAAACGTGTAGAAGAAATCCACGAAGGTAAATATGATGATCTGATCGAGCAGATCATGCAGAAACCAATCACAGACATGCAGGAACTTTACAACAACAGAGAAATTGAGAAATAGGGAGGGCGTAAAACATGTATGCACCATATCCAGAAAATATGATGGAATCCATCAAAAAGGTAGAGGCTACAAGAGCACAGCGTATGGCAACAGAGCCAAGACGTCTGAGCGCTGATGAGAAAGATGCTCTTCTTAAGAAATTCCATCCAGACTATAACCCGGATGCATTTGCAGAAATCAAAGTAGGACCAAACAAAGGACAGAAGGCACCGCTGGAGCTGGCAGAAATGCTTCACTCCGAAAGTCGTCTTCTGAATGAAAAAATTGACCTTAACAAAATCGATTATGATGTAGATGTACTTGTAATCGGCGGCGGCGGTGCAGGTTCTTCCTGTGCAATCGAAGCACATAATGCAGGTGCTGACGTTATGATCGTTACAAAGCTTCGTATCGGTGATGCCAATACAATGATGGCTGAAGGTGGTATCCAGGCAGCTGACAAAGAGAACGATTCTCCTGTACAGCATTATCTGGACTGCTTCGGCGGCGGACATTTTGCTGCAAAGCCAGAGCTGGTAAAGAGACTTGTAATGGAAGCTCCGGATGCAATTAAATGGCTGAACGATCTTGGCGTTGAGTTCGATAAAGAAGACGATGGAACCATGATCACCACACACGGTGGCGGAACCTCCAGAAAGAGAATGCATGCTGCAAAGGATTATTCCGGATCTGAAATCATGCGTACTATCCGTGACGAGGTTCTGAACCTTGGCATTCCGGTAGTAGAATTTACTTCCGCTGTGGAGCTTCTGAAAGATGAAAAAGGGCAGACAGCAGGTGCTGTTCTTCTTAACATGGAAACCGGCGATTACTCCGTCGCAAGAGCAAAAACAGTTGTCATTGCAACCGGCGGAGCAGGAAGAATGCACTATCAGGGATTCCCTACCTCTAACCACTACGGCGCAACCGCAGATGGTCTTGTACTTGGTTACAGAGCAGGTGCTTCCCTTCTTTATCAGGATTCCATCCAGTACCATCCAACTGGTGCCATTTATCCGTCCCAGATCCTTGGCGCACTGGTAACAGAGAAAGTTCGTTCCGTTGGCGCGCAGCTTGTAAATGCAAACGGAGAAGCCTATATTCACCCTCTGGAAACCCGTGATGTGAATGCTTCCGGTGTTATCCGTGAATGTGAGGAAGGCCGTGGC
>OHZG01000428.1_pt1 | contig 16577 bp, 10 predicted proteins | sample 1580431 | NCBI WGS metagenome assembly OHZG01 (sample SAMEA3882527, study PRJEB24775) | human gut metagenome | biome: human-associated habitat; feature: intestine environment; material: feces | place: Netherlands | collected 2009/2010 | reverse complement strand
TACTCTTGTGGATTGTCATGATCTCCACTGCGGTATTGCCCGCTCCTGTCAGATTGACTTCTCCATAGTCTACCTGATATGCCTGTAGCTGTTCGATATAACGAACAAAGTTAAACAGACCCCTGTAGCTTGTCTTCTCATAGTCCATAGCTTTCTCCACAAGCATGGTAAGATTTGCAAAACGCTGCTCCCCTCCCGGAAGTGCTCTTGCATAATCTCCATACCCGGTTTCTTTCAGCACATAAAGGATCAATTCGTGGACCGGCGTATATGCAGCCATATTTCTTACCTTTTCAAGGAGACTCAGAAATCCTCTTAATTTAATATTCAGAGAGTTCTTTTCATCTGTTCGCAGATTACTGTTTAACAATTCAGATTTCAGCTTATCCGGATCCAGTTCTTTTTCGAGGATTTCATTTTCTCCTGCATATGCCGAAACACTCTCATAGAGCAGACCATCAGGATACTGTATTCTAAGCTCTGCCAGTTCCTGTGAAGTGCATCCGACAATCGGTGAACGAAGCACTCCCATAAGCGGAATATCCTGCAGCGGATTGTCACACACCTTCAGATAATTCAATACAGTCACAATCTCGGTTGCAGAGAAATATCCGGTTCTTGATGTACAATATACGGGAATCCCCTGAGATGCCAGCACTTCCCTGAATGTTTCTGCCCATCCATAGGCAGTGCGCAGCAGGATTACAATATCCCCGTATTCCACAGACCGGTATTCCTTCTTCTCTTTATCTACGATCTGTTCTTTTCCCACAATTTCTTTAATTCTCTGTGCAATGGCCAGCGCCTCCAGTTCCTGCCCGGTCTGATTTTCCATTTCCCTGCGGTTTCCCGATGCACCTGCGTCTTCATAGTCCTGTACATCAGACAGTTCTTCTCCGTCTCTCTCGACCAGAAGAACCTCTGTCTTTACAAATTCCTCTGACTCTCCTTCCGGAAAAGAAGCTCCGGGATAAAGGGCTGCATCTTTGTCATAGGTAATCCCTCCCAGGTCTTCCCCCATGATCTGTCGGAAAATAAAGTTTACACTCTCCAGAACCTGTTCCCTGCTCCGGAAATTTTTGTGCAGGTCAATTCTCTGCTCCTGTGCTTCTTCTGTGGAATAACTTTTATATTTTTCCATGAAAAGCTCCGGCCTTGCCAGACGGAAACGATAGATACTCTGCTTTACATCTCCTACCATGAAGATATTTTTCTTCTGGTTGATCCACCCGGATACTGCTGTTGTCAGAAGCTCCTGCACTAAGTTACTGTCCTGATATTCATCCACCAAGACTTCATCATACTTTGCGGAGAGCTCTCTCGCAGCCTGAGACATATGGATTTCTTCCCCTTCTTTCGTCATCAGTATCTGCAGGGCAAAATGTTCCATATCCGTAAAATCCAGAATATTCTTTTCTCTCTTCGCCTCTCCGAACTGTTTTTTAAATCGTGCCGTCAACTCAACTAACATCTCTATTGGGCCTCTGATATATCTGATCACTTCCAGAAGTTCTTTCTCTGCACTCTGGAAATATCGCTGCCCCAGTTCCTTCAGAATCCCCTTTTCCTCATCCCGGAGATCTTTCACTCTCTGCTTCTTCTGTTCATCTACATCCGCAGCCTTCTTTGTGCTCAGCCGGGCAAATGAGGGTTTCATAAGTATTTCTGCAGTTCCATTATAATCTCTTTTCTCTGCCAGCTCCTGCAGACTTCTTATAAGAAGCAGATCACTGCTCAGTGCCTCATCATACAGATACGGACCATCCGGCTCTGAGCAGATTCTTCGAGCCTCCTGCACCAGAAGCTTCGCTTCCTGCAGTTCATCCTTCACTGCATCCCAAAGCATTTTCATCCACTCAGTCTCTCTTAACTCTTCCAGGGAATCAATCCTGTAATCATCCATACACCCAGACAGCCATTCCTGCGGAAAAGGATTGCTCATAGCCATTTCATATAATTTCTGTATCAGGTTTCCCAGATTTTCATCTGACTTTCCTGTTGCAAAGCATTCCACGAATTTCTGAAACTTTTCATCTTTTTTTGCATAATATTCTTCAAGCAACGCTTTCACAACATCTCCCCGCAAAAGCTTCAGTTCCCCCTCATCTGCCGTCCGATATCCCGGATCCAGTCCGATCAGATGAAAGTAATTCCGGATAATATAGGCACAGAAACCATCAATAGTTGTAATCTGTGCAGTATGAAGCAGGGTTGTCTGTCTCTGCAGATGCTCATTATCGGGATCCTCACAGAGTGCTTTTTCAATAGCTGCCGAGATCCTCTCTTTCATTTCACCTGCTGCAGCTCTTGTAAATGTCATGATCAGCAGTCTGTCAATATCCACAGGGTGTTCTTTATCTGTGATCTTACTCAGGATACGTTCTACCAGTACTGCCGTTTTTCCGGACCCGGCTGCCGCACTGACCAGAATATTTCTGTCCCGCAGCCGTATAACCTCCTGCTGCTCCTTTGTCCACTGTACGCCCATCTTATTCTGCCTCCCTGTCAAATGCTTTCCATAATTCCTCATCAGAGAAGTTTTTCAGTCTGCGAAATTCATATCCTGACAGCCTGCGGTCAAATCCGCATACCGTCATATACGGACAATAAGTACACGCATTCTTTTTTCCGAGCTCATAGGGAGAAACCTCTGCATCTCCCTCCAGAATAGAACTTCTTATCTTCTCAATCTTCGTCCTTACATACCGTCCAAGCACTGCGAACTGTGTTCTGTCTGCCACAGAAGAATTTTTGCGAAAGCTTCCGTCCTTATTAAATGCGACAGGAATGGAGCCAAGACTGCTGTCCATCCTGTACACAAGCTCCGGATCTGCCTGAACCAGCCCATTCATCTTCAGTTCTTTCATAAGACCTGCACTGACTGCTTCCACATCCGCATCTATCTTCTCCTGGATCATAGGATCCTTGATATTGTAATAAAAAACTCCCGCAGGAATAATCTCCTTATCCGGATATTTCTTCTGCTCTACACGCAGAGCACCATCCAGATAGATCATCAGCTGTAACTGCAGGCCATGATACAGATAAACCAGGTCAAAGGATGTATTTCCGGTTTTATAATCAATCACCTTCACATACACCTTATTCTGATCTTCCATAATATCTACTCTGTCAATCCGTCCTCCCCCGAAGGTTACCTCAAAGCCTTCCGGCTGAAATTCTCCCTGTTCCAGCTGTTTCTGAAGTGCCCATACCGTCCTTCTGAGGATTCTCCTTGTTCTCTCGATCATATATTCATTTCTGGCACTGCTTTTGAGCACCGTGTTTCCATAATCTGCCACAATATTATCCAGACACCGGTCCGCAATCTCATTCCGTTCCTGTTCTGTCAGCTCTGTCCATTTCATGCCTCTTTTTCGCACTTCTTCTGCAAAGCTTTCCAGTGCTTCATGCATAACATTTCCCATATCCATAGGTTTAAACTCATATTCCACACGCTCGGTAAGCTTCATTCCATACTGAAGGAAATGTGCAAATGCACAGGCTGCAAAACGTTCCAGTCTGGTAGCACTGTAAGGTGAAACCTCTCCGTATAATGCCTTCGCCACACTCTGGCTGATAATGTCCTCTGGTTTTCCGGCAAAAGCCGACTGTACCAGCTTCTGTACTCTGCTTCTGTATTCCGGATTCCGCAGATACCAGCTGTAAAGCTCTCCAAACATTGCATCCGTCTCATCTGCCTGCTCCAGAATATCCTCATGTTCTTTCTCTGTCTCCTGTACCAGTTTCTCCAGAAACAGATCAATCCCTGCTTCCGGATTTTCCGGATAATAATAATTGTTTATAGAATTTTTATGGGGTCTGACCCCGGCTCCGCCCTCAATTTCCAGCTTCGGATACAGACTGCGTATACTCCCAATCAGATATGCCGGACTTATACCTTCTCCTTTTGCATTTGTATCACTGCAGGAAAGGATCAGCTTTTCTCCCGGTTTCGTCATATTCAGATACAGATAAAACCTCTGCATATTCATCAGTTCTTTAGGCCCCGGTGCCAGTTCCACTCCCTGCTCCTGGAAGAAATCCCTGTCAAGCTCTGATAAGATTCCGCCTGTCTGTGTGCTCTTTGGGATATTTCCCTCATTCACGCCAACAAAGAACAACGCCTTAATCTCCTTTAAGCGGGATCGTTCCATATCACCCACCATTACCTGATCTATGCTCGGCGGAATCAGCGCTACTTTTGCCTGAGAAAGTCCCGATTCCAGAAGCTGTCGGAACTCCTGTCTGTTTACCGTTTCTTCGCCAAGAATCTCAACCATCTTATCCAGCAGGTCCATCACAATTCCATAAATCTGGTTATATTCTTTTTCCATTGCTTTATCGCCTGACTCTTTAAACTTTCGCTCCTGTCGTTTCAGTTTCTGCCAGACATTGCTTTTTTGGATAAACTCATAGAGAATCCGGCAGTACTCTTCCACTGTCTTCTTCCCGGAACCAAATCCCTGCGCAAGTTCCCTTACTTCTTCCGCAAAGATTTCTCTGATCTCATTCAGTTCCTGTATCTTCTCCGCTTCCATTCCTCTGTATACACGAACCCATTTTTCAGACCATTTCTTATATCCCCGGATTCCCAGCGCCAGCACGTAATTCTCCAGCTTATCAGCCTGTTCTCTGGTAACTTCTGACATCCCGCATCTGAGATAACGGAAAACACTCTCATAAGGAAATCCCTGTACCGCCATCTCCATGGCAGCGCGCAGATACTCCACAAAAGGATTCATCATTACCGAATGCTTCTCGTCAATAAAATATGGAATATCTGCCTCCTCAAATACCTGTGCTGCAAGTCTTGCATATTCTTCCAGATTTCCTGTGATCACTGCAATCTCACCATAGCGGTATCCGCAGGTACGCACAAGTTCTGACATCCTTCTGGCAGCCTCCCGCATTTCTTCCAGGGGGGATGGCGCAGTAAATATTTTTATCTCCTGCTGTTCTTCGGCATACACGCCCTTTCTGTAGCGGAAGATATTTTTCTCCAGAAACTGTAAGGCAGGTGCCTGTGCAAACCGGGACTGTCCGGATGGTTTCAGATACACCGGATCCTCCAGATCTCTGGTCAGCCCTGCAAGTGTCCGTATCATCTGCTTGCTCATAAAGAAAAGCTGATAAGGTTTTCCCGGAGAAAAAGCATCCTCCCGTTCGTCCATAGTCACAGTAACACTTATGCGGTCAGCAATGACCAGAAGTTCCCTGAGCACATTGACCTGAATTGGCGTGAATCCGGTAAATCCATCAAAGAGAAATTCCGCTCCCTTAAGTTTTTCGGAAAAAGGAAGCTGTTTAAGCAGGACATCCATCACTTCTTCTCCAGTCATATAATGCCCCTTCAGGAATTCCCTGAATGACTGATAAAGGATTCCCACATCCTTAAGCTTCATTTCAAGTAATGGCTGATCTTTGGCCTTCTCTTTCATTTCTGCCAGATTCTCTTCTCTGATATCATACTGCATAAATTCTGAAACCAGAGACTTCACCTCATCCAGATATCCCGGCTTATTCATCTGACTTCCCAGATAGGCAAGTTCCTTTCTGTGCTGCTGCACCATTTTCTGCAGCACCATGCTTTTTCCCGTATCTTCCAGAACCTTTCTGTTATCTCCGCCGGTTTCTTCAAATACACGGTACGCAAGGCGTTCAAAGCTCAGGATGTCAATATTCAGGATTCCTTTTCCCGGGTGCATTTCCACCAGCGTCTTCTGTGTCTGCATGGTAAACTGCTCCGGAACAATAATATAGTAATTTCTCTCCGGATGTTCCATGGACTCCCGGATTACTCTCTCATATGCAAAATAAGACTTTCCGGCACCGGAACTGCCGATAATAAACTGTAATGACATTCTTCTCTCCTTACTGTCGGTTACTCACATTCGTTATTTCAGTATATCATAATTTAAGCACTTCTGTAATAGAATATACAAAACCATCCAGGAGGCGTGTACCATGAGTGCAAAAACAAAAATCATAGTCCTACATATGAAGGAAGTTATATACACCGGCATTTTCCTTCTTCTTGCTGTCATCCTGGCTATTGTACTTTTTTTCATGTTTGGACCCGGTCAGAAAAAAAGTGCCTCAGCCGATGCCAAAAGCCTGTACAAACCGGGAATTTATACTTCCTCCATCGACCTGAATGAAAACACCTTTGACCTGGAAGTAACCGTTGACTCTGACAGGGTAACTTCCATCCGTCTGGTAAATTTAAGCGAAAGCACCGCAGCCATGTTTCCTCTCATGGAACCGGCTCTGGAATCACTGGCCAGCCAAATCTATACCTCCCAGTCGCTGGAAAACATCCAATATTCCGAAGATCAGAAGTATACTTCCATGATTCTTTTGAATGCAATTGAAACAGCACTGAAAAAAGCGGAGAACAACTGATCGTTCTCCGCTTCGCCATGCAAAATCACGCGACTAGAATCCTCCACTCAGCTATGCGATTCTAAATATCCATATTTTCAAGCTGCTCCAGCCATACTCCTGCACTTGCATCACTTGGCATTCTCAGATCACCTCTCGGTGAAACCGCAACGCTTCCCACCTTCGGGCCATCCGGAAGGCAGGAACGTTTAAACTGCTGTGCAAAAAATCTCCAATAGAAGGTTTTCAGCCATTTGAAGATTGTCTCCTTATCATACATTCCTTCAAAAGTCTCACATGCCAGCCTGTAAATTTTCTCCGGTTCAAATCCTGCACGAAGCATATAGTACAGATAGAAATCGTGAAGTTCATAAGGTCCCACCAGATCTTCTGTCTTCTGTGCGATCTTGCCATCCTTAGGCGGCAGAAGCTCCGGACTTACCGGTGTATCCAGAATATCAAGAAGAACCTCTGTCAGCTTCTCATCTTTGCAGGTATCCGCATAATAACGTACAAGATGACGCACCAGAGTTTTCGGCACTGAAGCATTCACGCCGTACATGGACATATGGTCACCATTGTAGGTTGCCCATCCCAGAGCCAGCTCAGACAGATCTCCTGTTCCCACCAGAATCGAGCCATCCTGATTTGCACTGTCCATCAGGATCTGCGTTCTCTCTCTTGCCTGGCTGTTCTCATAAGTCACATCATGCACAGACGGATCATGAGCAATATCCCGGAAATGTACATTTACTGCTTCTTTGATATTGATCTCACTTAAAGTCGCACCCAGACACTGACTTAATTTGCAGGCATTCTGATAAGTTCTGTCTGTGGTTCCAAAGCATGGCATGGTAATACAGTGGATATCCTTTCTGTCCGCACCGGAAAGGTCAAAGGCTCTTGCGATCACAAGCAGTGCCAGTGTGGAATCCAGACCTCCGGAAAGTCCCACTGTTGCCTTATGGCAATGGATATGATCCATACGTTTCTTAAGTCCCATTGCCTGGATATTCAGGATTTCATCACAACGCATATCCCTTTCTTCTTTTCGTGAAGGTACAAAAGGATACTGCGAATATTTTCTGGTCAGTTTTGTCTCTTCCACATTCAGATGGAAGCACACTTTAATATGATCACTGTCGTCAGCCGGCTGATAAGTAGTCAGTCTTCTTCTCTCATCGTTCAGCCTCTGCACATCAATCTCACTGCATACAATACCATTGTGGAAACGTTTTCCTTCCGCAAGGATCACTCCATTCTCTGCGATCATATTCTGACCGCCAAAGACCAGATCCTGTGTAGACTCACCTTCTCCTGCATTTGCATATACATATCCGCACACCAGACGTGCAGACTGTCCGGAAACAAGGTTTCTGCGGTAGCTGTCCTTTCCGACCATCTCATTGCTGGCTGACAGATTCACGATCAGATTCGCTCCTGCCTGTGCATGGAGAACGCTTGGCGGCAGTGTCACCCATAAATCCTCACAGATCTCTGCTGCTGCCACAAGCTCCGGCTCCTCCTCACAGATAAAAAGAATATCTGTTCCGAAAGGAACTCTCTTTCCCTCAATATCCACATATTCCAGACAGCCAAGACCTGATGCAAAATGGCGCTGCTCATAAAATTCTCCATAGTTTGGAAGATAAGTTTTCGGAACCAGACCAATGATCTCGCCTCTGTTTAAAACTGCTGCCACATTATATAATTTTCCATGATTTCTGAAAGGCACACCTATAAAAACAAGGGCATCCACATCAGCAGTTTCCTTTGTGATCTTCAGCAAAGTTTCCCAGGCGCTGTCGAGAAGACGTCTCTGCAGGAAAAGATCCTGACAGGTATAGCCTGTGATACAAAGCTCCGGAAAAGTCATAACCTTCACATGTTCTTTCTCCATCTCATGGATCAGTCTGATAATCTCACTTCCATTGGCATTGCAGTCTGCAACTGTGATATAAGGTGTTGCGGCTGCTGTTTTGATATAACCGTTTTTCATTTTCTACCTCTTCTTCTCTGTGCTCCGGCAGATCCATCTGTCAGTACATTGGCATCTCTTATTTACATTTACGCAGGATTTCTTTCAGTTCTTCCACTGTAAATTCATAATTCTTATTACAGAAATGGCAGTTCATCTCAATGGACTTACCTTCCTGGATCATTTCATTGAGTTCTTTTCTTCCAATGCTGATCAGAGCTTTCTCCACTCTTTCTCTGCTGCAGTTACAGTAAAATTCCGTAGGAACTTTCTCATTGATCTCCATATCAAAGCCCTCCAGAACTTTCTCAAGCAGACTCTCAGGAGTATGCCCCTCTTCCAGAAGATTTGTGACAGATGTGATTTTCTGCACATTTTCCTCAAGCTTCGCAATTGTGCTTTCTTCCGCAAACGGCATCAGCTGCACGATAAATCCGCCAGCCTGACGTACTGTATTATCTTTATTCATAAGAACTCCAAGACCAACTGCTGATGGTACCTGTTCACTTGTAGCAAAATAATAGGTAAGATCTTCTGCGATTTCGCTGGTCTGAAGCGCAACCTGTCCAACATAAGGCTCTTTCAGTCCCATATCCTTGATCACGTTCATAAATCCTACACCGACAGCACCTGCAACATCCAGTTTTCCCTTGCTGTTTGCCGGGATACATACATCAGGATTTCCCACATATCCCTTTACACGACCTTTGGAATCTGCTGTCACAGTAATTCCTTCCAGAGGACCTCCTGCCTTAATCTGAAGTGTGAGGATGTCCTTATCCCCCTTCATCATGGTACCCATCATGGCACCTGCTGTAAGAAGACGTCCCAGTGCTGCTGTGGCAACCGGGCTTGTATTGTGATCCTGTCTCGCTGTTTCTACTGTTTCTGTAGTAACTGCCGCAAATGCCCGAATCTGATCATTCGCTGCAATTGCTCTGATAATATAATCGTTCATTCGTTTATTACTCCTGTTATTTCTTTCATATTATTTTCATTCTGTCCATGGCTTAACATCAAATCAATAGCAATCCCCGTAAACAATGCATTAATTAAGAGGCCTGCTATAATCGCATCAATCCGCGCGATGTGTCTCAGGTTTCTCCGGAATCCTTCCATGATATCCGTTCTGTGCACTTTTTCCATGCTCTCTTGCAACAAAAGTCAGACGTTCACAATTCTCATCACCCGGATTATGAGTATATGCATCACAGACTGCCACCAGTTCCATTCCTGCTTTCACAATCATAGCCTTGATTGCTTCTATGGAATATGCTTTCTGTACATGTTCCTCCTCACACTTCTCATACAATCCGTCTTCTCTCGGAAGAAAAAGTGCCAGTTCATATACATTCAGGGCATTTTCCCTGTCATAACTGTTCTCCCAGATAAAGCTTCCGTCCTCTCTGTCCTCAGCAATAGTCGTATCACCGATCACATCCCGGTATTTATGGATCGTATTCATATCAAAAATGAACAGCCCGCCCGGATCCAGATAATTATTTACCAGTGCAAAAAGATACTCCAGATCTTCCTCGTCCGTCAGATAATTCATACTGTCACAGACACTGATCACAGCACGAACCGTACCATATAACTCAAAATCCTGCATATCCTGCAAAAGATACAGAATATCATGACCGGATTCTGCCCGCTTCTCCATAGCCTCTGCAAGCATCTCCTCAGAATTATCGATACCGATCATATCATATCCGGCATCTGCAAGCATCTCTGTCACAGTACCTGTTCCACATCCCAACTCCAGAACCAGACCATCCCTGATCCCGTCCTGAGCCAGTGTTTCTATAATATAGTCTGCCCATTCACGATAGTTTACATTATCCATGAAAACATCATAAACACCGGCAAATCTTCCATATGATTCCATTCATCAGCCCTCATTATCTACCTGTTTTACTGTTCACTCCGTTCACAGTAACACATATTTTCCCTGCTATTCTACCACAACATCCGTTCTTATGTAAATAACAGGTTGGTCTCTGTCAGCGCAAAAAAGGACGACTGTTTTTTACAGCAGCCGTCCTTTTCAACTTTTCTGTTACTGATTCTTAGGCATATAGCGGACATACGCCGGTTCTCCATGATAGTAATAGTCAACGCCATTCTCATCATAAACGTCCTCACCATTAGCAAAATCATAGGTATTTCCGTCATCATCACACCATGTACCGTCACCGTTCGGATAAATTACAAGCGGATATCCGTCGGAGTTTCTGTAAATAGTTCTTGTCTGATCTGTATCATAGTCCGGATCATCTGTTCCTACAGGTGTTCCATCTGCATAATATCCATTGGAGGAACCATCGTCATAATCATAAGATCCGTCACTGCTGCTATCAGAAGTATAGTCTGATGAACTGTAATCTGATGAACCGCCCGATGAAGTATCACTGTAAGAACCGTCTGTGCCTGCTGAAGAACTTCCATCTGATGAACTGCCGGATGCTGTTTGGTCTGTACCTGCAGCCGCTGTTCCTGTAGTTCCTGAAGTGCCGTCCGCAGTTGTACCTGCTGTAGTTCCTGAAGTTTTTCCTGTTGCTGCTGCTTTCAGTACAGAATCACCGGAAATAGTGAATGAATCAACAGAAGTCTTGATTCCTGCCAGTGCTTTCTCATCCTTTACAGAACCTGCAACACTGTAAAATTCTGTTGTATTATCTGTGAAATATTTATTTACAACATATTTATAGTCACTCTTGTCAGTGAGGTAATGAACTGTATAGCTGTAAACATTTACACCGCTGACTTCCTCTGATTTATAATCCTGGATCTCAAAATCTGTACCTTCTACAAGATTATCTGCCTTTACAAGTGCAGAGGCTGTATCCTGTGAACTTGGAATGATCGCCACAGACATATCCTCCTCACCGGAACCATGCAGGATCAGGAGTTTACCCTGTTTCGGTGACTCGAAGCTTAACATATCGTCAGAATCTGATTTATTCGCCCATGTCGCATCCGGAAGTTTAATGGATACTGCTTTGTTCTTAGATGTATAGGTAGTATTCTGGGCATTGGCCGGTGCAGGGGTAGGAGTTGCTTTCGCTGCTTTGGTTGGCTCCGGTGTAGGAGTTACCTGTACCACACTTGAATCCTCATCACTGCCGCCTCCAAAGTTACATGCAGTCATGGAAACAGATAATACAGTTGTTAAGGCCAATAACATTAGTACTCTTTTATTTTTCATAATATCCTCCTTAGAATAGATATATAGTCTTCAGGTAATATTTGATATCAGTTCAGGAGAGGAAACCTCTCTCTGATATTATTATAACTGTTCCGTACTTTATAAAATATGATGTCAGGGTCAAAAGATATTTTGCCCCTAACATTATATATTTTACAATTTCATTACATAGATGTCAATGTCGATTTCTCAGCCTTCTGCGATTTGCATAGTCTGTCATAACGCCATTTTTCTGCTTCATCATACCATTTATCTTTTTTTCTCTGTAACTGAGAGATTACTTGTTACTGTTCACACACCACTATCCCGAGACATACAAGCCAAAATCCCATTGCCGCAGGCAATCTGGAATGAATTTTGGCTACGTTACTGTGAACGGAGTGAACAGTTACAATCTAAATATTACAGGCAGGTGTTAACATGACAATTGATGAAAAACTCAGCCATTTTTATGATATCACTGTAGAGGAAGCCCACGAAAAAGCTGCCGCCATTCTCGATGAGCATAAAGCGGCTCTGGAGAAAATGGCAGAAGAACACAAAACTCTCAGTGAAGAAAACGCCCAGACACAGATCAAAGCGGAAACTGCCAGCGCCCGACGTGAAATAAACAAGGCTCTCTCCGCAGAACAGCTCACGATCAAGCGTGACTGGACCAGAAAACAAAACGAATTAAAAGAGAAAATTTTCTCCGAAGTAAAAGGACTTCTGGAATCCTTTACCAAAACTCCGGAGTATGAGAACTATTTAACTGCTAAGATCAAAGAAGCTCTGGATTTCGCGGGAAATGATGAGATTACCATCTATCTCTCTCCGGAGGACAGATCTCTTGCAGAGAAACTTCAGCATACAACAGGTACTGCTATCCAGCTTGCAAAGGACTCTTTTCTTGGCGGTATCCGCGCTACGATTCCTCAGAAAAACATCCTGATCGATCACTCTTTTGCAGGAAATTTTGAGGCAGCATACAAAGAATTCAAGTTTGACGGAGGACCAGAACATGAGTAATACAGGTATTATCTACGGTGTCAACGGCCCCGTCATTTATCTGAAGGGCGACAGCGGATTTAAGATTTCCGAGATGGTCTATGTAGGTCCGGAACATCTGGTAGGTGAGATCATCGGCCTGAAGAAAGGCATGACCACCGTACAGGTTTTCGAGGAGACTACAGGACTGAAACCGGGCGATACAGTTACAGGAACCGGAGATGCCATTTCTGTACTTCTGGGACCTGGAATCATCCACAATATTTTTGATGGTATCCAGCGCCCTCTGGAAGAGATTGCCAAAGCCTCAGGCAAATATATTTCACGAGGTGTCAGCGTTGATTCTCTTGACACAGAAAAGAAATGGAACACTCACATCATAGTAAAAGAAGGAGATGTTGTAGGTCCCGGCTCTGTTATCGCAGAAACTCAGGAAACAGACTCCATTCTCCATAAATCCATGGTTCCTCCGAATCTTACAGAAGCCACAGTTATCCACGCGGCATCTGACGGAGCATACACCATTCTGGAACCGATCGTAACCATTCAGTTCGCAGACGGAACCACCAAAGATCTGGCACTTGCACAGAAATGGCCGATCCGTATCCCGAGACCAACCCACAAACGTTTCCCCGCAAGCGTCCCGCTTGTCACAGGCCAGCGTATCCTGGACACTCTTTTCCCTATCGCAAAGGGCGGTACAGCCGCTGTTCCGGGAGGTTTCGGTACAGGTAAGACCATGACTCAGCATCAGATTGCAAAATGGTCTGACGCAGACATTATCATCTACATTGGATGCGGAGAACGTGGAAACGAGATGACTCAGGTTCTGGAAGATTTCAGTAAACTGATCGACCCGAAATCCGGAAACCTGATGATGGACAGAACCACATTGATCGCCAATACTTCCAACATGCCGGTTGCGGCGCGTGAAGCTTCTATTTATACAGGTGTAACTCTTGCGGAATATTACCGGGACATGGGTTACGACGTAGCTATCATGGCAGACTCCACTTCCCGTTGGGCAGAAGCTCTTCGAGAACTGTCCGGCCGTCTGGAGGAAATGCCTGCAGAGGAAGGTTTCCCTGCATATCTGGCATCCAAGCTGTCCGCATTCTATGAACGTGCAGGAATGATGCAGAACTTAAACGGAACCGAAGGCTCTGTCTCCATTATCGGAGCAGTTTCTCCACAGGGTGGTGATTTCTCAGAGCCTGTCACCCAGAATACCAAGCGCTTCGTCCGCTGTTTCTGGGGACTGGACAAATCCCTTGCCTATGCCCGTCACTTCCCGGCAATCCACTGGCTCACCAGCTACAGTGAATATCTGGAAGACCTGACTCCATGGTACAGAGAACATGTTTCCCCGAAATTTGTAGCAGACAGGAATCAGCTCATGGCAATCCTGAATCAGGAGAGCTCCCTGATGGAGATCGTCAAGCTGATCGGAAGCGACGTTCTTCCGGATGACCAGAAACTGACGCTGGAAATTGCCAGAGTCATCCGTCTGGGCTTCCTCCAGCAGAACGCTTTTCACGCAGAAGACACCTGCGTACCAATGGAAAAACAGTTTAAAATGATGGAAACGATCCTCTATCTTTATGAAAAATGCCGTGCACTCATCAACCGTGGAATGCCGGTTTCCGTACTGAAAGAGGGGAACAACATTTTTGAAAAAATTATTTCCATTAAATATGATGTGGCAAATAATCAGCTTGATAAATTCGACCAATACAAGCAGGACATTGATACTTTCTATGATAACATAATGGAAAAAAACGGCTGATGCCGGAACAGTTACATTCATAGCCATAACCGGCTATGAGTCGTAACAGAGAGGAGAAGTTTATGGCAATTGAATATTTAGGCTTAAGCGAAATAAACGGACCTCTGGTGGTCCTGGAAGGCGTCAAGAATGCCTCCTATGAGGAAATCGTTGAATTTCACATGGATGACGGGACTCGCAAGATCGGCCGTATTATTGAGATTTATGAGGACAAGGCTGTTATCCAGGTTTTTGAAGGAACAGACGGTATGTCCTTAGGCAACACCCATACCCGGCTGACCGGACGTCCCATGGAGATCGGGCTTTCCCCGGAAATCCTCGGACGAACCTTTAACGGTATCGGACAGCCCATCGACGGTCTGGGGGACATCACCCCGGATGTAAAATTAAACATCAATGGTCTGCCGCTGAACCCGGTAGCACGTGAATATCCCCGAAACTATATCAACACCGGTATTTCCGCAATCGACGGACTGACCACCCTGATCCGAGGACAGAAGCTTCCGATCTTTTCCGGAAATGGTCTTCCACACGACAAGCTGGCTGCACAGATCGTACAGCAGGCTTCTCTGGGAGAGGACTCTGATGAAGATTTTGCCATTGTTTTCGCGGCAATGGGTGTCAAATATGACGTAGCGGAATTTTTCCGCCGTACCTTCGAGGAAGGCGGTGCTGCAGACCATGTAGTTATGTTCCTGAATCTTGCAAATGATCCGGTTGTTGAACGTCTTCTTACACCGAAGATTGCCCTCACTGCCGCAGAGTATCTTGCTTTTGAAAAAGGAATGCACATCCTGGTCATCCTGACAGACATCACATCCTTCTGCGAGGCCATGCGAGAGGTTTCCTCCTCCAAAGGTGAGATTCCGTCCCGTAAAGGTTATCCTGGTTATCTGTACAGCGAGCTTGCAACCCTGTACGAACGTGCAGGTATCGTAAAAGGCAAACCGGGTTCCGTAACCCAGATCCCGATCCTGACCATGCCAAACGATGATATCACTCACCCGATCCCTGACCTTACCGGTTATATCACCGAAGGTCAGATCGTTCTGGACAGACAGCTTCATGGACAGGCAATCTATCCGCCTATTAACGTACTGCCATCTCTTTCCCGTCTGATGAAGGACGGTATCGGTGAAGGCTATACAAGAGCAGACCATCAGGACGTGGCAAATCAGCTTTTCTCCTGCTATGCAAAGGTTGGAGATGCCAGAGCCCTTGCTTCCGTTATCGGTGAGGATGAGCTTTCACCGCTGGATAAACGCTATCTGGTATTTGGTAAAGCCTTTGAGAGTGAATTTGTCGGCCAGTCCGAAACCGAGAACCGAAGCATCACCGAAACCCTGGATAAGGGCTGGGAGCTTCTGGGACTTCTTCCGAAAGAAGAGCTCGACCGAATTGATACGAAGATCCTCGACAAGTACTATCACGAAACAGTACGCTAAAAGAAGCGAGGTGATTACATGGATCCGAATACCTTTCCCACCAAGGGAAACCTGATACTTGCAAAGAACTCACTGAAGCTTTCCCGTCAGGGCTATGAACTGATGGACAAAAAGCGTAACATCCTGATTCGTGAAATGATGGAGCTGATCGATCAGGCAAAGGATATCCAGACACAGATTGATGTGACTTTCCGCACTGCCTATACAGCACTGCAGAAAGCCAATATGGAGATTGGTATCGCCTTTGTCCAGCAGATCGCGTGTACGGTTCCTGTCGAGAACTCTATACGCATTAAAACCCGAAGTGTTATGGGTACGGAAATTCCTCTGGTGGAATATGACAAAACCACTAACACTCCCACCTATGCCTACTACAGCACAAAGATGTCTCTGGACGAAGCCAAGGCTGCCTTTGAAAAGGTAAAAGAGCTGTCCATCCGCCTGTCCATGGTAGAAAATGCAGCCATCCGCCTTGCAGCCAATATCAAGAAAACTCAGAAACGTGCCAATGCTCTGAAGAATATCACTATTCCGAAGTACGAGGCACTGACCAAAGATATCCAGAATGCACTGGAGGAGAAAGAACGTGAGGAATTTACCCGTCTGAAAGTCATCAAACGGATGAAACAAAAATAGTATATATCAGAAATCAGCCGGATGAATATTTACTATTCATCCGGCTGATTTTATCTGACGTATGATAAAGATATCTATAGCAATCCTCGTAAATAATACATTTAAGACAGTTCAGCAGAGTGCGAAAGACAAGGAAGATATCTGCAGGCGTGC
>OHZG01000388.1_pt1 | contig 17526 bp, 17 predicted proteins | sample 1580431 | NCBI WGS metagenome assembly OHZG01 (sample SAMEA3882527, study PRJEB24775) | human gut metagenome | biome: human-associated habitat; feature: intestine environment; material: feces | place: Netherlands | collected 2009/2010 | reverse complement strand
TTTTCGATTTTGGGATGATTCATCAGGCGGGTCAGAAGCCGGTGAAGGAAGAGGACAATGACAGGGTGTTCATCCCGGTTGAATCCCACGGCGATAATGAGTGATATAAAGGCAGCACAGAGGCATATCGACAAAAGAAAAATAACAGTTGACACACGGCTGGCGATGTGGTATTCTACCATTGCTGTGTGAAACAGTGAACATAGAAGCAGAGTATCCACTCTCACCTCAGCATGGTCTGACATGACTCGGGTTAATATTTAGCTTAGAAGATTTACAGGGTTTTCCTGAGTTTGAATATGCTTTGTATTAAGAAAGTGGATAGATGGTTCTATCCACTTTTCTTATGTCAGAGAATTGAATTTTAAAAGTGTGGAGGTAGAGAGTCATTAGCGATTTAATGATCAACGAACAGATTAGAGACAGAGAGGTACGACTCATCGGAGAAGATGGTCAGCTTGTTGGAATAATGTCATCCAGGGATGCATACAAGATGGCTCAGGATGCAGGACTTGATCTTGTGAAGATAGCACCTAAGGCACAGCCACCGGTGTGCAAGATAGTTGACTATGGTAAGTATCGTTATGAGCAGGCCAGAAAAGAGAAAGAGGCCAAGAAGAAGCAGAAGACCATGGAAGTCAAGGAAGTCAGACTTTCACCGAACATCGATGCGAATGACCTTAATACCAAGATCAATCAGGCAAGAAAGTTCCTTGAGCATGGCGATAAGGTTAAGGTTACACTGCGATTCAGGGGAAGAGAGCTTGCGCATGTAGAGCAGTCAAAGGTTATTCTTGACAACTTTGCTGAGAAGCTTGCAGAGATAGCAGTTATCGATAAGCCTGCTAAGTTTGAAGGAAGAAGCATGATAATGTTTTTAACACAAAAGCGTTAAATTATTATAGACATATAATTCAAGGAGGAAGTAAGTAAAATGGCTAAATTAAAGACAAAAAGAGCAGCAGCTAAGCGTTTCAAGAAAACAGCTAACGGCGGTTTAAAGAGATCTAAAGCTTATAAGAGTCATATCTTAACAAAGAAGACCACTAAGAGAAAGAGAAATCTTAGAAAGGCTACAATGACAGACGCAACAAACGAGAAGGTAATGAAGAAGATATTACCTTATATCTAATAGATCAGGAGGAAGAAAACCAATGGCAAGAGTTAAAGGCGGAATGAACGCAAAGCAGAAGCACAATAAGGTATTAAAGCTTGCAAAGGGCTACAGAGGAGCAAGAAGCAAGCAGTATAGAGTAGCAAAGCAGTCAGTTATGAGAGCACTTACAAGCTCATACGCTGGACGTAAAGAGAGAAAGAGACAGTTCCGTCAGTTATGGATTGCCCGTATCAACGCAGCAGCTCGTCTCAACGGACTTTCATACAGCCAGTTCATGCACGGCTTAAAGTTAGCAAACGTTGATCTTAACCGTAAGGTATTAGCTGATATGGCTGTTACAGATGCAGCAGGATTTGCTAAATTAGTAGAGGTTGCTAAATCTAAGCTTGCTTAGTTTAGCATAAAGAGATATATGAAAAAAGCTGCCGGGCTTCACATGAAGCCCGGCAGCTTTTTTATTCTTGAGCTTTTTTGTATTTACTGCGATACTCCTTAGGCGAAAGGCCTTTTATTTTATGAAAGGTCTTTGAAAAATAAAGGCTGTTATCAAATCCTATAGAGCCTGCAATTGCTGTGATGGACAATGAGGAGTGCTTAAGCAGATAGCATGCCTGTTTGATTCTGAAATCGGTCAGATATTCCTTTGGCGATACACCGAGAATGCTCTGGAAGGAACGGAACAGGTGACTTCGGCTTAATCCTATATATGATGCGATATCTTCAACGGTGATAGGGTATGAATAGTTGGCGGAGATGTATTCGATGCCCTTTTGTACATAGGAGTTTGCACTGTTTTGCGGTGGCTTTGATGTGGCGGCACTGACAAAAAGAGCGAGGGTGGTGTAGAGTCGCCCGGTCATTTCGAGTGCATTTTCAAATTCTGTGCCTCTGGCGTCGTATATATGCATGAGCTGTCTTTTGATTTCGTTTCCGTTTGATACACTGTGTATGTATGGATGCGCTTTTGTGAAATCAGTGGCTCTTAAAATGGTTGCAGCATCGCTGCCGGTAAAGCCTACCCAGGTATATTCCCAAGGATCTTCTGCATCAGCCTGATAAATCACTTCGGTATTTGGATATACGAGAAACGCATCGCCGGGAGTTAATGTGTGAACACTGCCATTTACAGTGTAGCGGCCTTTACCGCTTATGATATAGTGAATCAGATAATGGTCTCTGATACCGGGACCCCACTGATACAGGCTATCACAGCTCTGGAAGCCTACGTTATATACGGACAGAGATACAAGCTCTTTTTCTTTTACGATATAGGAATTTTTGTATTTATTGTTCATATTGCCTACCTTTACAACATTTTTACATATTTCTTCTACATTTTATTCTATACAAAAATGAGCAAATGCGCTACAATAAATTTAACAAAAATGAAAAGGAGATATTTATTATGGCAATTTTAGTTACTGGTGGAGCCGGATATATCGGAAGCCACACATGTGTGGAGCTTCTTGATGCAGGCTACGATGTTGTAGTACTTGACAATCTTTCAAATTCATCTGAGAAGTCACTTGACAGAGTTAAGGCTCTTACAGGCAAAGAAGTAAAGTTCTATAAGGGAGATATCCTTGACAGAGACATCTTAAATAAGATTTTTAAGGAAGAAAAGATAGATAGCTGTATTCACTTTGCAGGACTCAAAGCAGTAGGAGAGTCTGTGGCAAAGCCTTGGGAGTACTATAACAATAATATTGCAGGAACACTTACACTTGTTGATGTGATGAGACAGAATGGCTGCAAGAGCATCATTTTCTCTTCATCAGCTACAGTATACGGAGATCCTGCACAGATTCCTATCACAGAGGAGTGTCCAAAGGGACAGTGTACAAACCCATATGGCTGGACAAAGTCTATGCTTGAGCAGATACTTATGGACATCTATAAGGCAGATAATGAGTGGAACGTTATTCTTCTTCGTTACTTCAATCCAATCGGAGCTCATAAGAGTGGTACAATGGGTGAGAATCCAAACGGTATTCCAAACAACCTTATGCCTTATATCACACAGGTGGCAGTAGGCAAGCTCAAAGAGCTTGGAGTATTCGGAGATGACTATGATACTCCTGACGGAACAGGTGTGAGAGATTACATCCATGTAGTTGACCTTGCGGTTGGACATGTCAAGGCTTTAAAGAAAATTGAGGAGAATGCAGGTCTTTGCATCTACAATCTTGGAACAGGACACGGCTACAGTGTGCTTGATATCGTAAAGAATTTCGAGGCTGCAACAGGTGTTAAGATTCCTTATACAATAAAGCCTAGAAGACCTGGCGATATCGCTACATGCTACTGTGACCCATCAAAGGCCAAGAGAGAGCTCGGCTGGGAAGCACAGTATGGTATTAAGGAGATGTGTGCCGACTCATGGAGATGGCAGAAGAACAATCCTAACGGATATGATGATTAATTATGATTAATTTTTAATCAGGCTTATATTTAAATTATTTATGCCTTGGAGCATTCTGTAGTAAACAGAATACGCTCCAAGGCAATTTTACTTTAAGGCAGAAATATTTATCATAGCGTGGATAGACACCGGGTGCGTCCGGTGTCAACAACAATAAAAAAACATCGCATAAATGCGATGCTTTCGGGTTGGGCTGTATTTAATTAAATAAATATCAGTGAGCAGTCCGTACGGGAATCGAACCCGTGTTTCCGCCGTGAGAGGGCGGCGTCTTAACCGCTTGACCAACGAACCGTGTATTATACTATCATGGAGTTTCAAAAAAAGCAAGTACTTTTTTAAAAAAACTTGATTTTTTTTTCTGATAGTGCTATTATACCTATGATAACAACGTTGACTAGATTGAGAGAGGACAAAAGTCCTCTCTCAATTCACGTTTATAAACATCAGGCAGCTATTCAGAACCACTTGGAACAATTCTGAATAGTTACAAATATAAAAAAGAGAGGTGATAAAATGTCAAAGGCAAGTGTATATGAGGCAAAGACGGAGAATTTTATACAACCAATTCTTGACAGCATGAATTTTGAGCTTGTTGATGTCGAGTATGTTAAGGAAGGCGGTATGAACTACCTGAGAGCATATATCGATAAGGAGGGTGGCATAACTGTTGATGACTGTGAAGTGGTTGCAAGGCAGATGAATGAGATTCTCGACAGAGAGGACTATATTCCTGATTCGTACACCTTCGAGGTCAGCTCGCCGGGGCTTGGAAGACCTCTCAAGAAGGAAAAGGACTATGTGCGCAATATGAATAAGGAGATAGAGATTCGCACATACAGGGCTATCAACAAATCAAAAGAATTTTATGGTCTGCTTAAAGCCTATGATAAGGATACAGTGACAATAACCGATGAAGACGGCAATGAGACTACATTCAATAAGGGTGACATTGCGCTTATACGTCAGGCATTGGATTTTTAATTAAAGCGCACGATAACACAAATAGGAGGAAAAAATAATGAGCAATGAGTTATTAGAAGCGTTAAATATATTAGAGCAGGAGAAAAACATCAGTAAAGAAACTTTACTTGAGGCAATTGAGAACTCTCTTGTGACTGCCTGCAAGAACCATTTTGGTAAATCAGACAATGTAAAGGTAGAAATAGATCCTAAGACATGTGCTTTTTCATGCTACCAGGAGAAGACGGTTGTAGATACGGTTGAGGATCCGGTTGAGGAGATTTCCTTAGCAGATGCGCACAAGGTAAACGGTAACTATCAGCTTGGAGATATCGTGAGAGTTGAGGTTAAGTCAAAGGAATTCGGACGTATCGCTACACAGAACGCAAAGAATGTTATCCTTCAGAAAATCCGCGAGGAGGAGAGAAAGGTAATATTTGACGAGTACAACAGCAAGGAAAAGGATGTTGTGACAGGTGTTGTTCAAAGATACATCGGAAAGAATGTCAGCATCAACTTAGGTAAGGCAGATGCACTTCTGACTGAGAGTGAGCAGATAAAGGGTGAGGTATTCAAGCCTACAGAGCGTATCAAGGTATATATCCTTGAGGTTAAGTCCACATCAAAGGGACCAAAGATTCTTGTTTCAAGAACACATCCTGAGCTTGTGAAGAGACTTTTCGAGTCAGAGGTTACAGAGGTTAAAGAGGGCATAGTTGAGATAAAGGCTATTTCACGTGAGGCCGGAAGCAGAACAAAGATTGCAGTATGGTCAAATGATCCAAACGTAGACCCTGTAGGAGCATGTGTAGGTATGAATGGTGCCAGAGTAAATGCTATCGTAAATGAGCTTCGTGGTGAGAAAATAGATATCATCACATGGGATGAGAATCCGGCAATACTTATCCAGAACGCACTTAGCCCTGCAAAGGTTATCTCTGTTATCGCAGATGCAGATGAGAAATCAGCAAAGGTTGTTGTTCCGGATTATCAGCTTTCACTTGCAATCGGTAAGGAAGGACAGAATGCAAGACTTGCAGCAAGACTTACAGGCTTCAAGATTGATATCAAGAGCGAGACACAGGCCAGAGAGTCAGGGGACTTCATGGATTATGAGAATGACTATGAAGAGGATGATTATGATGACGATTATGATTATTCGGATGATGAGCTTGCTGAGAACGAGAGATTAGCTGATACAGAACAGGCAGATGTACAGGCAGAGGCTTTAGATACAGAGGTTGACGAGAACGAAGCAGCAGGTACAGAAAATGATGCGGCAGATAGTGGTGATGAGCAGTAATGGCAAATAAAAAGATTCCAATGCGCAAATGTGTAGGCTGTCAGGAGATGAAGGAAAAGAAGTCACTTATTCGCGTGGTAAAGACTGCGGAGGGCGACATAATTCTCGATGACACCGGCAAGAAAAACGGCAGGGGAGCTTATATATGTAAGAGCCTTGAATGCTTTAAAAAGGCTAAAAAGACAAAGGCACTTGAGCGTTCCCTTGGTGTTAGTGTATCAGAACAGGTATATGAGGAGCTTGAAAAGGAGATGAACCAAATTGACAGATAGAGTACTTTCTATGCTGGGATTAGCAGCAAAGTCAGGCAATGTGGTTAGCGGAGAGTTTTCTACCGAGAAAGCTGTAAAGACAGGAAAGGCATTTTTAGTGATAGTTGCAGATGATTCATCAGACAACACAAAGAAGCATTTTTCGGATATGACTGCTTTCTATGAGGTTCCGATTTATTTTTATAGTGACAAGGTGGGGTTAGGGAATGCAATAGGCAAAGAGTTTCGCGCTTCCCTTGCAGTAACGGATGAAAACCTTGCAAATGCAGTGATAAAAAAGCTGCAGCCGAATAAAACTGAATAATGGAGGAAAATAGATATATGGCAAAAATGAGAGTTCATGAACTTGCAAAAGAATTAAATATAAAGTCGCAGGACGTCATAGACACATTAAACGGCACACAGTTTGCTGTCAAAAATGTGCAGAGCGGTCTTGAGGATGAGGCACAGCAAATTGTACGAAAGAAGTACGCAAAAACAGAAGTAAAAAAAGATGCACCTAAGAAGGAAGAACCTAAAAAGGATGAGTCTAAGGCAGCCGACAGACCAAAGAAAAAGGCAAGCATCACAGCAGTTTTCAATGCCCAGTACAGTAAGCAGGGTAGGAAAACAAATGGTGGAAACGGCAGCGGAAATAATGGAAATAACAGTTCGCAGCGCAGGAATGGCAATGGCAGACGCGATAATCAGTCATCACGTCCTGAGCAGCACAGCATTATTAAGCCAAGACCTGTCGGAGAGAGAGCTATGCGCCCTATAAGTGAGCGTACAGCGGATCCGTATGCAGATATGAAGGTAACCAATTCGCGTCCGGCACGTCAGGCTGACGCTGATAGAAGAAGCGACAGACGTCAGGACAATGGCGACAGAATCAACAACAGAAACACTGACAGAAATGCCGACAGAAGCAGAAATACGGACAGAAACAGCGATAGAAGAACAAACAATCGCGACAACAATAACCGAGATAACAGCAGAGACAATAATAGAGACAATAACAGAGGCTTCAGAAATGACTCCAGACGTCCTGCAGAGGGTGGCAGAAGCTTTGACAGAAATAATGACAGAAGCAGAAGCAATGACAGAAGCAGGAGCAATGACAGAAATAACGATAGAACAGGCAGCAGAAGTGATGACAGAAATCGTTTCAGAAAAGAAACAGTTGCAGTTGCAGCTCCTGATGATGTAAGAGGAAAGGAGAGCCGCGACAGAGGCAACGATAGAAAGAATAAGCATAATCACAATCAGAGCCAGAAGCAGGATAAGCTCGGAAAGAAGCAGGAGAATTACATTAATCTCGAGAAGCACGGCGGCAAGAAAAAGCCACAGCAGCCGAAGGCACAGCCAAAAGAGGATGAGAACGAGATTAAGACAATTTCTCTTCCGGAGAAGATTACAATAAGGGACTTAGCTGATAAGATGAAGGTTCAGCCTTCAGCCATCGTAAAGAAGCTTTTTATGAAGGGCGAGATGGTAACAGTTAACTCTGAGGTTGATTTTGCAGCTGCTGAGGAGATTGCGTTAGAGTTTAATTTCATCTGTGAGGAAGAGGAGAAAGTAGATGTGATTGCAGAGCTTCTCAAGGAGGATGAAGAGGATGAGAGCAAGATGGTTCCTCGTCCACCTGTAGTCTGTGTAATGGGTCACGTAGATCATGGTAAGACATCACTGCTTGATGCCATCAGACAGACACGTGTTACAGACCGTGAGGCAGGTGGTATCACACAGCACATCGGTGCATCTGTTGTATCAATCAATGGCCAGAACATCACATTCCTTGATACACCGGGACATGAGGCATTTACAGCAATGCGTATGCGTGGTGCAAACTCTACTGATATCGCAATCCTTGTTGTTGCTGCAGATGATGGTGTAATGCCGCAGACTGTTGAGGCAATAAACCATGCAAAGGCAGCAGGTGTTGAGATTATCGTTGCAGTCAACAAGATAGATAAGCCAAGTGCCAATATCGACAAGGTTAAGCAGGAGCTCTCAGAGTATGAGCTTATCCCGGAGGATTGGGGTGGAAGCACAATATTCTGTCCTGTATCTGCACATACTAAGGAGGGTATCGACAATCTCCTTGAGATGATTCTTCTCACAGCAGAGGTGCTCGAGCTCAAGGCTAATCCTGATAGAAACGCAAGAGGTCTCGTAATTGAAGCACAGCTTGATAAAGGCCGTGGTGCGGTTGCCACAGTGCTTGTACAAAAAGGAACACTCCATGTCGGAGATCCTATCGCATGCGGAAGCAGCTATGGTAAGGTAAGAGCCATGATTGATGACAAGGGCCGCAGAGTAAAGGAGGCTAAGCCTTCTACACCTGTAGAGATACTTGGACTAAACAGTGTGCCTTCAGCAGGAGAGACATTTGTGGCATGTGATTCAGAGAAGGAGGCAAAGGCATTCTCTGACACATATATTTCAGAGGAAAAGAATAAGCTCATTGAGGATACAAAGGCAAAGATGTCACTTGATGATCTGTTCTCACAGATTCAGTCCGGCAATATGAAGGAGCTTGATATCATCGTAAAGGCAGATGTACAGGGTTCAGTTGAAGCTGTTAAACAGAGTCTTGTCAAGCTTTCAAATGAGGAGGTTGTGGTCAAGGTCATCCATGGCGGCGTTGGTGCCATCAACGAGTCAGATGTTATCCTTGCATCAGCATCAAATGCAATCATCATTGGCTTTAACGTCAGACCGGATCCTGTTGCCAAGGCTACAGCAGACCGTGAGGGCGTAGATATCAGACTTTACAAGGTCATCTACAATGCAATCGAGGATGTATCTGCTGCCATGAAGGGTATGCTTGATCCTGTATTTGAGGAGAAGGTTATCGGACATGCGGAAATCAGACAGATTTTCAAGGCTTCAGGCGTTGGAAACATTGCAGGTTCATATGTGCTTGACGGATTTATGGAGAGAGGCTGCCGTGTCAGAATTAGCAGAGAGGGTGAGCAGATATTCGAGGGAGACCTTGCTTCACTCAAGAGATTCAAGGATGACGTCAAGGAGGTCAAGACAGGCTATGAGTGTGGTCTTGTATTTGACGGATTTAATGATATTCAGGAATTCGATATAGTTGAAGCTTACAAGATGGTAGAGGTTCCGAGATAATCATATATTGGTTATCTTGAATTAATGCAGCTATTCGGATAGTTACGGTTTAATATAAAAAGAAAGCGGGATTATATGAGAAAGAACAGCATAAAAAATATTCGTATCAACGAAGAGGTAATGCGTGAACTGTCAAATATCATACGCGGTGAGATAAAGGATCCGCGTATCAATCCCATGACAAGTGTTGTTGCTGTCGAGGTGGCACCTGATTTAAAGACAGCAAAGGCTTATATCAGTGTGCTTGGTGACAAGAAATCACAGGCTGATACACTTGCAGGACTTAAGTCAGCGGAGGGATATATACGCAGAACTCTCGCAAAGAACATCAATTTAAGAAATACACCTGCCATTACATTTATCATAGACCAGTCTATAGAGTATGGTGTTGAGATGTCTAAAAAGATTGATGAAGTAACAAAAAATCTCAAAGAGGATTAACAAAGAGGATTGATTATGACAGAGATTGATTCTATTTTAAAGGATGCACAATCAGTTGCCGTTTCCGGTCATGTGAGACCGGACGGAGACTGTGTCGGCTCAACACTTGCGGTATACAACTACATAAAGGATTATTATCCTGATATAAAGGCAAGGCTTTATTTAGAGCCAAGCCCGAACATCTTTAAGTTCATGCAAAGAGCAGATGAGATTGACAGCGGCTATGCGGATGATACAGTATACGATCTGTTCATAGCATGTGACTGCAGTGACACAGGCAGACTGGGAAGTGCAGCTAAGTATTTTGAGTCTGCAAAAAGGACACTTTGCATAGATCATCATGTCACAAACGGGGCCTTTGCAGACGCAAATTACATCTTTCCGGATGCGAGCTCGACCTGTGAGCTGGTGTTCGAGCTTCTGCCGAAGGAGCGCATCACAATACAGATAGCAGAGTGTATTTACACAGGCATGGTGCATGATACAGGCGTGTTCCAGTATTCATGCACTTCAAAAAAGACTATGGATATAGCAGGCTCCCTGATGGAGATGGGCATTGATTATTCAAGGATAATCGATGATACATTTTATACAAAGACATTTGCCCAGAACAAGATTATGGGGCAGGCACTTTTGAATGCTGCTTTGTATCTGAATGGTGATGTTATATTGTCTGCAGTATCGCGTGCTGAGATGGAGAAGTACAACGTACTTCCAAAGCATCTCGACGGTATTGTAAATCAGCTGCGCGTAACAAAGGATATAAAGGTTGCTGTATTTCTCTACGAAAATGAGGATGGTACCTACAAGGGCAGCCTGCGCGTAAACGGTGATTACGATGTGGCAAAGGTTGCGTCGGTATTTGGCGGAGGAGGACATGTAAAGGCCGCCGGATTTACGATTGACGGACCGCTTGAGGTGGCAACAGACCGAATCCTTACGGCAATTAAGGATAATATTTAGGGAGAGATTCTTGGGCAGATGGTTAATGGAATAATCAATGTATACAAGGAAAAGGGCTATACAAGCTTTGACGTTGTGGCAAAGCTTCGAGGCATATTCCACCAGAAGAAGATTGGTCATACAGGTACACTTGATCCTGATGCGCAAGGCGTCCTTCCTGTCTGCCTTGGAAAGGCAACCAGAGTGTGTGACCTTTTGACAGATAAGGACAAGGTCTATAAAGCTGTGCTGCTTTTAGGACAGGAGACAGATACACAGGATATTTCAGGGCAGGTCTTAAATCAGGCTAAGGTCAATGTGACTGAGCAGGCGGTGTATGATGCAATATCACAGTTTATTGGCAGACAAAAGCAGGTGCCGCCAATGTATTCGGCTCTAAAGGTCAATGGGAAAAAGCTCTATGAGCTTGCCAGGGAGGGCAAGGTTATAGAGAGAAAAGCCAGGGATATCGAGGTGTTTGATATCAAGGTTGAAAGCATTGATTTACCGGAGGTTACGATGACGGTGCACTGTTCAAAGGGCACATATATCAGGACGCTGTGCAATGACATCGGAGAGAGGCTGGGTTGCCATGGCTGCATGAAGTCACTGCTTAGAGTAAGGGTAGCAGGCTTTGACTTAGAGCATGCACTTACACTTTCACAGATTCAGTCAAAGGTGGATGAGGGCTGCTTTGATATGGTGATGCCTGTTGACGGAGTATTCGAAAATCTGCCGGCAGTGCATACTGCTTCAGATGCCGATAAGCTTGTCAGAAATGGAAATAAAATTCCGGCAGTGCTTACGGATTATTTAAAACACAGTGCTGACTCTGATATAAGATACAGAGTATACAATCATGAGGGCATATTTGTCGGGGTGTATTCGTATCTTGATGAAACCGGTGAGTTTAAGCCGGTTAAGATTTTTATGGAATAGAATAGTATACAGATATTATGGAATATATAAGCAAAACTCTGGATTTTCATGTCAAGGAGCCGTCCGTCATCTCGTTTGGAAAGTTTGACGGGCTTCATAGAGGACATGAATTTCTGATGGAAAAGCAAATTGAACAGAGCAATCTGCATGGCTACAAGCGCATCATATTTACGTTTGACATTCCTCCCAAATCGGAGGTACTTGGCGTTGAGTCAAAGGTTATAATCACAAACGATGAAAAAGAGTATGTGTTTGAAAAATCAGGTATTGACTATCTGATAGAGTGTCCGTTTGTGCCACAGGTGATGACGATGGAGGCGGATGCGTTTGTCAGATGGATAGTTAAAAGTCTTAATGTCAAGTGTATCATTGTCGGAGATGATTTCCGTTTCGGGCACAACAGGGCAGGAGACCATCGGCTGCTTTCTGCGATGGCAGGAGAGCTTGGATACGAGCTTATTGTGGTGGACAAGATAAAGGATGGAGACAGGGATATAAGCAGTACCTATATCCGCGAGGAGATTGCGGCAGGACATATTAAAAAGGCGAATGAACTGCTGGGATATCCCTTTTTCATAAAAGGAAGAGTAGTGCATGGCAGAGCACTGGGCAGGACTATTGGCATTCCGACAGTCAACCTTTCAGTGCCGCACGATAAGCTGCTTCCACCAAAGGGAGTGTATATGTCAAGAGTTCTTGTCAGGGACAACTGGTACCTTGGTGTAACCAATATAGGATGCAAGCCTACTATAGAGGGCAAAAATCCAATCGGTGCAGAGACATATATCATAGATTTTGGGCAGGATGTTTACGGACAGGATATCATGGTAGAGCTTCATAAGTTCGTAAGACCTGAGATGAAGTTTGATTCAATAGAAGCGTTAAAGAGCCAGATGAGTGCAGATATCAATTATACAATCAATTATGCAGGCAGTCACACATTCTAGTGTGGCTGTTTTTTTGCGAAATTACCCAAAATAACGAAAAAATGACAAATATTACGGAAATATTACGGAGAAATATTGACATTTTAACAATTTGTGATATACTCGTAAACATGGGATTATGGATAGCATGAACTGGAGGCTATATGAAAAATAAATTAAAATTAGGACAGGCAGCAGGCGTTGTAGCGTTTGCTATTATTATAGGTGCTGTATCTATGAGTTCAAGCAGCACAGTAGATGCCAGAACATCATTAAAGGAAAACAGAACAGTCAATGCGGGGGTGGCCCTTGGTCTGACAGATGTGGCAGATGCCACAGAGCTTCTCACAGCAGGGGTTACATCGGCTCTTACTTATTATGGAGCTGACGTATCGGTAGCGCAAAACGACAGCAATGTTGTTACTGCATCTGCTCAGGGTGCACAGGCTGGCGATACTGCACAGGAGACAGAACAGGCAAATGAGGCATCCCAGACACCGACAGCCGCACAGACCTGTGGTTACACAAATCTTGGTATGTCAGTTATCAGCAGCGGAAACTTAAATATCAGACAGGAGGCTTCGACAGACAGTGAAGTGGTAGGAATACTTACCAATCACAATGCCTGTGAGCTTCTTGAGGATGCCGGAGAATGGTACAAGGTTACATCAGGCAAGGTGACAGGATATGTAAACAAGCAGTATCTTGTAACAGGAGATGAGGCAGAGTCTATTGCAGAACAGGAGATTAAAACTGTTGCCACTGTAAATACTGAAACACTGAATGTGCGTGCAGAGAAGTCAACAGAGGCTGCGGTGCTTTCACAGGTTGGAAATTCAGAGGCATTCACAGTTAATTCTGTCGCTGACGGCTGGGTTGAGATAAGTGTGGATGATTCGGTAGGATATATATCACAGGATTATGTGACACTGGCACAGGCACTTCCTACAGCAAAGACAATAGAGCAGGTGAAGTATGGTGACGGTGTATCAGATGTAAGGACATCTGTTGTATCGTATGCGTTACAGTTTGTCGGAAACAGATATGTGTGGGGTGGTACAAGCCTTGAGAATGGAGTTGACTGCTCAGGCTTCACAATGAGAATTCTTGGAAAGTATGGAATCTCATTACCGCATTCATCAAAAGCACAGCCTTCATACGGCACAAAAATCAGTGCATCTGAAGCAAAGCCGGGAGATTTATTCTTCTACGGAAGTGGAAGGAGTATCTCACATGTTGCAATTTATATCGGAAACGGACAGATTGTACATGCCAGCAACAAGCGTGATGGAATCAAGGTTTCAAATGCATATTACAGAAATCCGATTTGTGTCACAAGATATTTGCCGGATTAATAAAAAAACAGTTTACAACAAATGCTTACTATGCTATACTGCATAGGTATGGTTTTGCCCATGTTCGGTAGTTGGACACTCCGACCTATTGCTGAGCATCATACAGTTATCAGGGCGCATTATAATATAAGGAGGATCAACAATGATCGCAAAGGAAAAGAAACAGGCTATTATCGCAGAGTACGGTAGAACACCAAATGACACAGGTTCACCAGAGGTTCAGATTGCAATTCTTTCAGCAAGAATCGCAGAGTTAACTGAGCATTTCAAACAGAACCCAAAGGATCATCACTCAAGAAGAGGAATGTTAAAGATGATCGGTCAGAGACGTGGATTACTTGCATACCTTAAGGAGATTGATATCGAGAGATATCGTTCACTTATCGAGCGTTTAGGACTCAGAAAATAGTATTTTCTTTAGAGCGGAGTAATTATTATTCCGCTCTATTATTGTTTTTATTATTGTTTTTTGAAAAGCAGAAGTAAGCCGAGACCACTAAAGAGTGCATGAGCGTACATGTATTGTTTAGTAGTTTCGGAAGAGGAATACACTTCTGCAAAAGAATTTTAAGGAGAATTAATATGTACAAAAGTTATTCAATGGAACTTGCCGGCAGGACTCTTACTGTAGATATCGGAAGAGTAGCAGCTCAGGCAAACGGAGCTGTTTTTATCAAGTATGGTGATACAACAGTCCTTTCAACAGCTACAGCATCTGACAAGCCACGTGATGGTGTGGATTTCTTCCCACTCAGCGTTGAGTTCGAGGAGAAGATGTACTCTGTAGGAAAAATTCCGGGTGGTTTTAACAAGCGTGAGGGAAAGGCATCTGAGAACGCCATCCTTACAGATCGTGTAATTGACCGTCCTATGAGACCTCTTTTCCCAAAGGATTACAGAAATGATGTTACATTAAACAACCTTGTCATGTCAGTGGATCCTGAGTGCCGTCCTGAGATAGTTGCAATGATCGGTACAGCTCTTGCTGTTCATATATCAGATATTCCGTTTGACGGACCATGTGCCATGACACAAATGGGACTTGTTGATGGAGAGTTTATCGTAAACCCTTCACAGAAGCAGTGGGATGAGGGCGATTTACAGCTCACAGTTGCTTCTACAAAGGAAAAAGTCATCATGATTGAAGCAGGAGCCAATGAGATTCCTGAGGATCAGATAATTGAGGCAATCTACAAGTGCCACGATATCAACCAGACAGTTATCGCATTCATGGATCAGATCCGTGATGAGATTGGCAAGCCAAAGCATGAGTATGAGAGTTGTGCTATTCCTGAGCAGATGTTCGAGGATATCAAGAAAATTGTTACTCCTGAGCAGATGGAGGAGGCAGTATTCACAGATGAGAAGCAGAAGCGTGAGGAAAATATAAGAGCTATCACAGAGCAGTTAGAGGAAGCTTTCGCTGACAATGAGGAGTACCTTGCAGTACTTGGTGAGGCTATTTACCAGTATCAGAAGAAGACTGTCAGAAAGATGATTTTAAAGGATCATAAGCGTCCGGACGGCCGTGCAATCAACCAGATCAGACCACTTGCAGCAGAGGTTGATTTGATTCCTAGAGTTCACGGCTCTGCAATGTTTACCCGTGGACAGACACAGATTTGTGATGTTGTAACACTTGCTCCTTTATCAGAGATTCAGAAAATCGACGGACTTGATGCAAATATCACAACAAAGAGATATATGCATCACTATAACTTCCCTGCATACTCTGTAGGAGAGACAAAGGTATCACGTGGACCGGGACGTCGTGAGATTGGACACGGAGCACTTGCTGAGAAGGCACTTGTTCCTGTACTTCCAAGCATTGAGGAGTTCCCATATACTATCCGTGCCGTATCTGAGACATTTGAGTCAAACGGCTCTACATCAATGGCTTCAACATGTGCATCATGTATGTCACTTATGGCTGCAGGCGTTCCGATTAAGGCTATGGTTGCCGGAATCTCATGCGGACTTGTAACAGGCGATACAGATGATGATTTCCTTGTACTTACAGATATCCAGGGTCTTGAGGATTTTTTCGGAGATATGGATTTCAAGGTAACAGGTACACATAAGGGTATTACAGCTATCCAGATGGATATCAAGATTCACGGACTTACAAGACCTATCGTTGAGGAGGCAATCGCGAGAACACGTGAGGCACGTCTCTACATCATGGATGAGGTCATGAGCAAGGCAATCGCTGAGCCTAGAAAAGAAGTAAATGAGTGGGCTCCAAAGATTGAGCAGATTACAATCGATCCATCAAAGATTGGTGATGTTGTCGGACAGAAGGGTAAGACAATCAACGAGATTATCGACAGAACCGGTGTCAAGATCGATATCACAGATGATGGCGCTGTTTCAGTTTGCGGAACAGATAAAGAGATGATTGCAAAGGCAATCGACATGATTAAGATTATCACAACTGATTTTGAGCAGGGACAGATCCTTGAGGGAACAGTTGTAAGCATCAAGGAGTTCGGTGCTTTCATCGAATTTGCTCCTGGTAAAGAGGGAATGGTTCACATTTCTAAGATTGCAAAAGAGAGAATCAACAGAGTAGAGGATGTACTCACACTTGGAGACAAGGTAAAGGTTGTTTGCCTTGGCAAGGACAAGATGGGAAGAATAAGCTTCTCTATGAAGGATGTAAAAGAGGATTAATTAATATACGTTAAAGTATCACAATAATATCCAAGTAAAGGGCTGCACGCAGGTGCAGTCCTTTTAATATATGAAATTATAGTAAGGTGATATGATGTAAGGCAAAACAGGTGCGTCTGTGTCATATTGTGAAAACGAATCATATACTAAATTAAAAAATAAAATAATAATGAAAAATGCGAAATATAGTATAAATGCAAATCTGGTATATAAAAATGGATATAGTGGTAAAAATGTCAATATAGCAGTGCTTGATACGGGGGTGTTTAAACACAAACAGCTTGATGGGTGTATAAAGCACTTTATGGATTTTGTGGGTGGAAAGGAGACATGTTATGACGATAACGGGCATGGTACACATGTGTGCGGTATATTATCGGCTGCAGATATAGGCATGGCTCCGGGGGCAGGACTATATGTGTTTAAGGTGCTTGATTATCTTGGCATGGGGCAGACATCGGATTCAATTCGTGCACTTAAGTATATAAAAGAAAACTGTGTCAGACTTAATATAAAAATACTCAACTTCTCTGTAGGATATCTGCCATGTTCTGATACAGCAGAGCGTGTTAAGATATTGAAGCTGATAGATGAATTGTGGGATATGGGAGTGGTAGTTGTTGCGGCAGCGGGCAACTACGGCCCGGCACCGTTTTCTGTAACTGTGCCGGGAATTTCAAGAAAAATAATAACAGTCGGAAGCTTTGATGATATAAGAAGTGGCAAAGGTCCTACCGACTGTTGTATTGTAAAGCCTGAGATTCTGGCTCCCGGGCATGATATCATAAGCCTTGGAACGAGGGATGGCACATATGTAAGAAAAACAGGTACTTCAATGGCTACACCGATTGTGTCAGGTGCCATAGCACTTTTATTGGAAAAAAATCCAAATATGAGACCGGAGGCGGTTAAGCTAGCCCTGTATAATACATGTGACAGGGCAGGGGATAGTCACAAAGGCTCGTGGGGGATTATAAATGTTGATAAATTGGTGGGAATATTATAATATGATTAAAGGGTCAAAAGGTATCATCGATGCATGCTTGCATGCAATTC
>OHZG01000375.1_pt1 | contig 18128 bp, 18 predicted proteins | sample 1580431 | NCBI WGS metagenome assembly OHZG01 (sample SAMEA3882527, study PRJEB24775) | human gut metagenome | biome: human-associated habitat; feature: intestine environment; material: feces | place: Netherlands | collected 2009/2010 | reverse complement strand
CTGTAACGAATAAGACAGGGGGACACTCTTGGTGACAGAAGGAACGTCCCTACATGTATTAAAAATCAGAGCGATAAATTTGAAGTCTCACTTGAGGTATTTTAAGGGATTTAATAACTGTTATATTTGGTTATAGAAATCTCGGCAAACCCTTGAAAATACTAAAATTTTCGTGGGTGTCCTCCCCGTCACATCTTGTATTGTGTTATATCGTTTTACCCTTGTTTATGAACCCTCATAAGGGAAAAAACAAGGGAAGGAATCAACTGCGAAAACATTGTTTTTGACCAGTTAGGTAGAAAAAATTACCACCTATTGATAAAGTATAGATAATAATCCTAATCCAGATATACTACAAAGCAAGAAAGGAGGAAAATCATGAAACTGAATATTAATATCGATGCGGAAGCTAAAGAACCTGAAATTATGATTACAACAGCACAGATGACGGAAGAAGTTAACAGAGTTGTTGATTTTGTAAGCAGATTAGATGATGCTCCAACAATTATTTCCGGTATCAGAGAGGATAAGGTCGAACTATTAGATCCGGATCATAGTAAAGATTTACGCAGAAGACAGTAAAGTTTTTACCCAAACAGACAATGGTACGTATCAAATTAGATTGAGACTATATGAAGCGGAAGAAAGATTGGATAACAGTAAGTTTGTAAGGATATCAAATTCAGAAATTGTGAATCTTAAGAAGGTTAAAAGCCTTGATTTAAGCTTTGTAGGAACAATTTGTATGGAATTATCGAATGGGACTGTAAGTTATGTTTCCAGAAGATATGTTTCAAAGATCAAAAAAGTATTAGGATTATGAGGTGACTAAAAATGAAAAAAGAATTATTTTCTAGAATATTTGTTGGATTATTGGGTGGAATTGTAATTAGTTATTTGATTACAATTGGAATTTCACTTGCAATCGGTGATGGTAGTTACTATTCATGTGTTCCGAGTTTGATTGAACGATTTGGCAATGAGGTAACAGCGATTATCATACAGACTGTTTTAAGTGCCGTTCTTGGAGCAGGATTTGCAGGAGCATCTGTTATCTGGGAAATAGATAAGTGGAGTTTATTAAAACAAACAAGCATTTATTTTGGAATTGTATCTGTACTTATGATGACAGTTGCATATATTTGCGAATGGATGGAGCATTCTGTTAAAGGTGTATTAAGCTATTTTGCTATTTTTGTTGCAATATTTGTTGTAGTTTGGATAGTACAATATTTGATTTGGAAGATACGTATTTATAAGATAAAAGAAGGCATTCAAAAGAATAATTAGTCGAAATACACAGAGTACAAAACGAAGATTTGTGCGGTGGGTGTATTTCGCTCTACGAGGCTGAAAAATGATTTGTGCTAAATATAAAAAGATTATGAATTTTTAGAAATTCATTGACAAAAGAAGGGCATTTGGTTCAATAATATTGAAGGAGGGTCCTGCCGATAAGTGGACGTTCAAAAAGCGTTAGGGTCGCTACGGTGACACTACATTCAAGGACTATGGAAACATAGTCCTTGAAATATTTTAAAGAAGAAATGAATGATTCAAGCACCATTAGAAGTATATCGTATTGATATGAAATACATCAGAAACTTACATAATATAGATGACAGAGTTTTATCGGTATCTCCTCAGATTGGTAAGGACGAGCGACCTTTTCTTGGAGTGCTTGTTATTTGTAATGAACATAAGTATTGTGTTCCCTTATCTAAGCCAAAGGAAAAGCATGAAAAAATGAGGGATAAAATTGATTTCAAAAAGATTGTATGAATTGTAATTTTCCGCATTGAATATTAAGAGACTTGTTGGTGTATGTCTTTTGCTGTTTTATTATATTCTTTCAAAAAATGAAAGCTAATCTTTGAATAAATATTTTTTGAATTTAAGTGACGCTTGACACATTTTCCCCGTCTATTAGAGTGAAAGGCCTTAATACAAAGGAGGAGGAGAAGCCTATGGATGATAAGCAGATATTAGATTTATATTGGGAGCGCTCCGAAGCTGCTATATCCGAAACTTCAAAAAAATACGGAAAGTATTGCAGATACATAGCCTTTAATATTCTTCACAATGACGAAGATAGCGAGGAATGTGTAAATGATACTTATTTAAGAGCTTGGAACAGCATACCGCCTAACCGTCCATCTGTCCTAAAAACTTTTTTAGGGAAGATTACTCGCAACTTATCTTTGGACAGGTACGAACTGCTCAATGCAAAGAAACGTAATGGCGGGCAAATGCCATTGATTTTTGATGAAATACAAGAGTGCATACCATCGTTGGATAGTACAGAAAACATTGTTGAAGAAATTGCTCTAACGGATATTCTCAACCGCTTTCTTTCTTCCCTGTCATTAGAACAGCGAAAAATCTTTATGAGAAGATATTGGTATTTATCGCCCATTAAAGAAATTGCAACGGAATATGGTATGAGCGAGAGCAAAATCAAGATGTCATTATTTCGTTCAAGGAACGAACTCAAAAAATTGTTAGAGAAAGAAGGTATCTCTGTATGAAAGAAAAGAAACTTTTAAGGGCATTGGGAAATGTCGATAATCAGTATATTAAGGAGGCTGAACCTATGAAAAAAACAAGTAAAATAACTAATCGGCAAAAATGGGTGTCTGTTGCTGCTTGCTTCGTACTCGTTGCTGTGATTGGAGTGGGAGTTTTTCAAAGCAATCTGTTTGGTACAAAAAACGATATTGCCACGCTGGATGGTGGAGAAACAATTACTTTTGTTAAAAATGACTTATCACAATCTTCAATTAACTTAAATGTAACAACAAGGCCCTTGAGCGATGCTGAGATTGAAATGCTTTTTGCAGACTTGCCTGTTACCGCAGATGCTTACTTTGATGCTGACAATCATAATATTCTGGGTTTTGAGGGAAAAATTGATGATACAAGAATGGTAGTTTCTAAACAGGGTGTAAATCTATTAGATACTATCATTGATGGAAATACAATCACTTCAAGTGTAGACGGCGTTGATATCAATGCAGGATATTTCGTAACAAAGTCAAATAGTCAAGGTATCAAAACCGTAATATATTATGCAACCTTTGATATGGGAGAGAACACTATTTATGTAGAGTATTCTGGCGTTGAAAATGAAAGTGAAACTGTAAAAAACAACTTGGTAGACACAATTTTGAAGTTGATTGAGAACGGTGCATTTGATTTGAGTCAAATCCAAGAATAATCGGGGACGTTCCTTCTGTCACCAAGAGTGTCCCCCTGTAACGAATAAGACAGAGGGACACTCTTGGTGACAGAAGGAACGTCCCTACAGCCGCGTCAGCTCAGCCGCGCCATATCTGCTGGTGTGTCAATGTCCATCAATTCAGTTTTGTTGGTGACGGGTAGCTGCCTTACCTGAGATTCATGACTGTGGACCACGACATTCCCGCCTTTTCCCTGTGGGAGAGACATAAGCTCATCAAAATATTCTTTTGGAAATATCACAGGTGATCCTGGAGTTTTGTCATAACACGTTCTCCATATATATGATGGCTCATTTTTTGCACATAATAATAGTGATGCTATAGATTCCGTCTTTATGAGTGGCTGATCGGAAGGAATAAAAGCACAGCGGTCAATATAAGAACCAATTGTATCCAGACCAAGACGGATCATATCATTCCGATATGGAGAGGAGTGAAGGATTACCGGTATACTATATTCTGTGCAAAGCTTTTCAATATCCTGGTGTATGGTGACAACAAGTCGTCTGGCAAACAAATCTTTTGTTATATCAAGTATCCACTTTATGAGTGGCTGTCCGTGATATTCAGCCATGAGCTTATTGCTGCCAAAGCGCTTTCCCTGTCCTGAAGCCATGATGATACATCCGGAATTGCCAAATGGTCTGTCAAGGTCAACAAGGAACACATCTTTATGGCTGCACAGCCAGTTTAGAAATGAGAGATCCTGTTTTCGAACGACCATAATGATCCGCTTTTTATTCATGAGCCTTTCGAAAGCTTTTTGATAATCGTATGATGTGTTTTCAAGATATCCAATTTCGTCTACAGTAATCCATGGTGCTGTTGTGTCTGCTAGGCTTTCTAAAAAAGCAATACATGTGCTGTTAAAGGCATCTTTAATGGGCTGCATGAGGTTCTCGCAACCTGTGGCATCAGAGCAGAATCTGCCTATACGTACAACTTCACCGCTAGAGTTGTTTTTCATGTATACGCCTTCTTTTGGAACGGCCCATGATGTAACTCCGGGCATTTGTCTGTCGAAAAGTGAAGAGAGAAGTGTTGATTTGCCACTTTTCCTGTCACCGGTAATAACGATATGTTTCTTTTGACTAGTCAGAAAAGATCTCCATATACAATTGGCTTCCAGCCTGAATACAGGCTTCTCTGTATTGTTCATATTTTTTCAGCCATTCCTTTCCCTCTGGTGTTATCGTGCTTCCCCCACCTGACCTGCCACCTGTTGTGCGGCTTGTAAGTGAAAATCCCAGCGCTTCTTCAGCATTTTTTATCATGCGGAATGCTTTGCTGTAGGCAAGTCCCATGGACTGGGATGCGGAGCGGAGAGAACCGGTTTTTTCTATAGCCAAAAGAAGGCGGTATGGGCCTTCACCAAAGAATTTCTCATCATTATCATCAAAAAATGTTATTTTAATAGCAGCTCTCAATGCATATCATCCTCCTTCATCATGACAAGCTGGCGCTTTCCCTGACGGTTGCAAAGTTCTCTGATACTGATTGTACCATAAACTTTGGACAGAAGCATTTCCATTTCCTCAATGGGTGTTTTATCGGGATATATTTCACCGATCAGCTTGGATTCAGATAAAACCAGAAGAGTGTTGCAGTAATTTAATGCAAGTGATGAATCGTGAAGCGTTACCAGAGACACCGCGCGGTTTTGTTCAACATAGCTGCACAGAAGTTTCATGATCTGGTAGCGCAGTCTGAAGTCCAGTGCACTTTCCGGTTCGTCCAGGAGTAAAAGCTTCCGTTTGGCCACAAATGTACGTGCCAGCAGGGCAAGCTGTTTTTGCCCCTCGCTCAATGTCTGGAAATTATCGTTTATCCGTGAATCAAGGCCGACCATTGCAAGAACTTCATGAGCTTTTCCTTTCATGGTATCAGTAGGGGGCTGAAGCAGCTTAAGCTCTGGGTTAAATCCCATCATGACAACATCCAAGAGAGATATGTCTATGGATATGCCGCTTTTTTGAGGGATATATCCACATAGCTGTGCTAGTTTTTTGTGAGGAATATGTTCCAGCTGGAGATTATCTAACTCGCAGCAGCCACTATGTGGAATCAAATTGGCAATAGCTTTGATAAGGGTTGTCTTGCCACAGCCATTCTCGCCAAGTATACCAACAATTGTACCTTCTTCTGCAGAAAAGCTGATATTATTTATCACATTTTGCACATCTGGGGTGTTGGTGCGGCTGCTGTGGTGGTAGCCGGCTGACAGATCGCATATGTTTAATATACTCATTTTACAGGTTTCCTCCTTATGCATAGATAGATAAGAAACGGTGCTCCTACGATACTTGTGAATATACTGACCGGCAGTTCTGTGGAACATACACTGCGGGCAAGGATATCGCCGAAAGTGAGAAGACATCCACCTATAAGACCACTCAGAAGCATAGTTGATAAGCGGTTATTTTTGAGCAGCATTCTGGCTCCGTGCGGAGCAAGCAAAGAAATAAAGCTGATAAGTCCTGTCATGCTGATCACACTTGAAGTTGCCAGGGTTGCGATCAAAAGAACCAGCATTCGCATCTGGTTAACATGCACTCCAAGCATTTTGCCCTCTGCGTCATCAAGGGAGAGCATTATGATCTGTCTGTACAACAGGAACATTATCAGCAGGCAGACCGCACATAGTATTACGTTTGAGCCAATGGAATATATGCTTATGCCATTAAGACTTCCCATGATCCAGTATTCAATTGATGCTAATTGTTTTTCAGGGTCGGCAGTCAGCTTCAGACACACAAGAGCGGTCTGGGCAAGACTGTGTACTGCTATGCCTGCCAGTACTATGCTTTTTCCATCACGTTCATATGTCAGCGATGACAGAAGCAGAACCAGTATCACACAGCATATGGCTCCGGCAAAAGCAGATATGGTTACAGACATTGTTCCGGACAAAAACAGAATGCCAAATGCGGCACCTGCGCTTGCACCTGAGGATACACCTATGATGTCTGGAGAAGCCAATGGGTTCTTAAAGACAGTCTGATATACAAATCCTGCTATGCCGAGAACAAATCCCCCTATACAGCCGATGATTCCGCGGCTTGCGCGAAGCGTGAGAAATACACGCCACTGCATGTCATCGCCTTGCAGCAATCCATTCAGTGTAAGAGGATATCTTCCGACAAAAAAAGAAAATATACTGAGAGCTGCCAGAATGACAGCTCCCAGTATAATAGTTATTGTTGCTTTGTTTTTATTTTTACGCTTGTTATTAGTTGTTGATTCCATAGAATGTTTCATAATAATTTGTCATTTCAGTTGTATATGTGTCAGCTGATACCTGATCAGGATGAAGGATCCCTGCAAGCCATACAGATGCCAGGATTCCTGCAGGTACCGGGCTATCCAATGCTTCCATGTCTCCAGGAATAGCATATACGTGGCTGTTTTTTACAGCAGTGCATTCTGCAAGGTTTGGATCGTTCATTATGTCATCTACTGTATATTCGGCATCCGATGCGATTATTATATAAGAAGGATCCCATGCAAGAAGCTGCTCATAGCTTATCTCGGCCCAGTAGGTGTCTGTGATAGAATCAGCTACATTTTTTCCACCGGCAAGCTCTATGATGCTTGACTGATACATAGAAGGACCGGCAGTAGACAGGAATGATGAGTTGCCGGCAAGGTATACACTTTCAGGTTCTACGCCAGACAGAGCTGAAGTAAGCATATCCTTCTGAGAATCTATATATGCGAGCAGCTTTGCAGCCTCTGAGTTGGTGTTAGTTGCCGTAGCTATGGTGTTGATCATTTCTGTCAGAAGATCCTGACTTTCAGGATTGACGAGCAGTACTGTGATACCGAGGTCTGTCAGGCTCTGGGCTGCATCCTTAAGCTTCATTGGCAGAATAACCAGATCAGGTGAAAGAGCAGCGCATGTCTCAAGGTTGAACTCTTTGGCAGTTCCAACATTTGGCAGCTCTGTCAGTTCTGGTGCAGCAAGCTTATAAATAGGGCGCTTGTCTGCTTTTGCCTCAATACCGACAACCTTATCCTTGAGACCAAGAGCGATCAGAAGGCTTGAAGAAATATAGTAGCCACTCACGATAGAAGATGGCTCTTTTTCAATTGTAACTTCACGGCCGGCCTGGTCAGTAACTGTTACAGGGTAGACAGTCTGTTCAGCATCTGCTTCAGTGGAAGATTCTTCAGAAGACAATTCTTCAGATGATGCTTCTTCAGATACTGAAGCAGCTGTGGTGCTTTCCGTAGTACTCTGTGTTGTTGTAGCACTGTCTGTACCACAGGCTGTAAGTACTGCCAGCATAGTACAGATAAGTATGATAGATAGTTGCTTTTTAAAAGTTGTTTTCATGAATTCAATGTTCCTTTCGTTATTCTTGAAATAATACAACGGTATTGTAACAAAGCATCTTTTCAAAGACAAGCTGTTTTAATATAATATATTTTGAAAAATTGTGTTTATATGTTAAAAGGAGCTTTTATGGTAACAATACAGAATTATGTACGCGCACAAAGTATTGATGAGGCATATGAACTGAATCAGAAAAAGGGAAGCTGTATTATCGGAGGAATGCTCTGGACAAAAATGCAGGATCGCCTGATACAGACAGCCATAGATATGTGTGATCTGGGACTTGATAAGATTGAAGAAAAAGATGACGAATTCATTATTGGTGCAATGGCATCACTCCGTCAGATAGAGCTGCATGACGGATTAAACAAATATACACATGGTGCAGTATGTGAAGCTGTGAAGGATATTGTGGGGGTTCAGTTTCGGAATCTCGCCACGATTGGCGGAAGTATATGGGGACGTTTCGGATTTTCGGACATTCTGACAGTTTTTTTAGCTATGGATGCATTTGTGGAGCTTTATAATGGTGGTATGATTCCTCTCAGGGAATTTGTCAACATGAAGCAGGACAGGGACGTGATTGTACATCTGATCATCAGGAAAACTCCTGGGGTTTTTGCTTATGCATCAGTCCGAAATCAGAGAACAGATTTTCCAGTCATTGCCTGTTCAGCATCATGCGTGGATGGAGAATACCGTCTGGCTGTGGGAGCAAGGCCTGGAAGGGCGATGCTTGTTCTGGATGAAGAAGGTTTGCTCACAGGGGGACTTTCAGATGATACAGAGAAAGCATTTGCCAATTGGGTTTCTGACAAGGTTCCGGTCGGAAGCAATCATCGTGCTGGCGCAGAATACAGAAGCCGTCTGATACGTGTGCTTGGACAGAGATTATTGAAAAAAATTGAGGAGGAGCAGCAGTGGAAATAAAAGTTAAATTAAATGGGAAATTTGTCTCGGGAAATATAGCTCCTGATATGCTCCTTATAGATTTTCTACGTGATCATGGCTGTTATAGCGTGAAACGCGGCTGTGAGACGTCCAATTGCGGCCTGTGTACAGTGCTTATGGATCAGACTCCTGTCCTTTCCTGTTCGGTGCTTGCTGCCAGGGCAGATGGACACGAGGTGCAGACCCTTGAGGGCCTTCAGGATGAGGCGGCAGAATTTGCCGGATTCATTGCTGATCAGGGTGCTGATCAATGTGGTTTCTGCAACCCGGGTTTTGTGATGAATACAATAGCTCTTCTCAGAGAAAATCCTGACCCATCGGATGATGAGATCAGGGCATATCTTGCCGGGAATCTGTGCAGATGTTCCGGATATGAGGGACAACTGAGAGGAATCCGGAATTACTTAGACAGTAGAATTCCTGCAGATGACAGACAGTAAAGGGGTGAACTCATGGAACATAAAAAATATAATGTAGTTAATAAATCCGTTAGAAAAAAAGATTCTATGCAGTTACTTCTTGGCAAACCGGTATATGTGGATGATATCACTCCCGGTGATGCACTTGTTGTGAAACTGCTTCGCAGTCCACATGCGAATGCCATTGTGGAGGATATAAATGTCTCCATAGCAAAAAAAATACCCGGAATAGTAGATATTTACACATGGCAGGATGTGCCAAATAGCCGGTTTGCAATAGCAGGACAGACATATCCTGAGCCGTCACCGTATGACAGACTCATTATGGATCGCCATGTGAGGTGTGTGGGCGATGTGGTTGCCATCATAGCAGCTGAGGATGAAAAGTCAGCAATCAAGGCTATGAAACTCATAAAGGTAAAATATAAAATCTTAGAGCCTATTCTGGATTTCCGCAAGGCAAAGGATAATGATATATTGGTTCATCCTGAGGACGACTGGTTCCCGCCGGTTCAGGTAGGAGGCGATCCGAAACGCAACCTGATAGCAAGCGATGTAGGCGGTGATGGCGATGTTGATGCTGTTATAGCTGACTGTGATGAGGTACTGGAGAACAGATATCATATGAGAGCCTTTAACCAGGCTATGATGGAGACTTTTCGAACGTATACACACCTTGACCGTTATGGAAGGCTTCATGTAATTTCTTCTACACAGATCGTGTTTCATGTACGTCGTATTTTGTCAAGAGCGCTTGGCATTCCAAAGAGCAGGATCAGAGTGGAAAAACCACGTATAGGAGGCGGATTTGGAGCAAAGCAGACAGCGGTAAGTGAGGTGTATCCTGCATTTGTGACCATGAAGACAGGACGTGCGGCCAAGATCATATTTACGAGACAGGAAAGTCAGATCGCAGGTTCACCGCGCCATGAGATGGAGGTGAGTGTTCGTCTGGGAGCAGACCGCGATGGACATATAAGGGGACTTGATCTGTATACGCTGTCCAACACAGGAGCGTATGGGGAGCATGGACCTACAACAGTCGGACTTAGCGGGCATAAGTCAATTCCATTATATACGGGAGGTCTTGAGGCATATAGGTTTGGATATGATGTTGTATATACGAACACTATGGCGGCTGGTGCATACAGAGGCTATGGGGCTACACAGGGAATCTTCGCACTTGAGTCTGCGGTGAATGAACTTGCGGAGAAACTGGGGATAGATCCGACCGTGATCCGTGAGCAGAATATGCTGCGCGAGGGAATGAAGATGCCTGCGTATTATGGTGAAACTGCAAATGCGTGTGCTCTTGACAGATGTATGGCCAGATGCAAGGAGATATTTAACTGGGATGATAAATACCCTGTCAGGGACATGGGAAACGGAAAAGTCAGGGCTGCAGGAGTGGCAATGGCCATGCAGGGTTCTTGTATATCGAATGTGGATGTGGGATCTGCAACGGTCAAGCTTGCGGATGATGGTACATTTAACCTGATAATCGGTGCTGCAGATATGGGAACCGGATGTGATACTATCCTTGCACAGATGGTTGCGGAGTGCATGGACTGCTCGGTTGATGACGTGGCGGTATTTGGAGCAGACACAGATGCTTCACCGTATGATTCCGGCTCATATGCTTCATCCACTACGTATGTAACAGGAAAGGCTGTGGAGCTTGCATGTGATAAATTGAAAAAGAAGCTGTGCGCAATTGCAGCAGGAATGCTTGGATGTGAACAGGATGAAATGTATTTCGAAAATGGCAGGGCATATCGGACAGGAACAGATCAAAGCGTTTCTTTGGCTGATATAAGTGTTAAGGATCAGGTCGCAAATGATATTGCCGCTGTAGCTACAGTCTCTCATTCGTCTCCGGTTTCGCCTCCTCCATATATGGTCGGAATGGTTGAGATAGAACTTGACAGATATACAGGAGAAGTGAAGATATTGGATTATGCTGCAGTCGTGGATTGTGGCATAGCCATAAATCCGGCACTGGCACGTGTTCAGGCGGAGGGAGGCATAGTTCAGGGAATCGGACACACTCTGTTTGAGAACATCACCTACAATGCGAAGGGATGCCCGATAGAGTCGAGTTTCATGCAATACAAGATACCAACCCGTCTGGATATGGGACATTTGAGAGTGGAATTTGAAAACAGCTATGAGCCTACAGGTCCTTTTGGAGCCAAATCGATAGGGGAAATAGTTATCAACACTCCGGCACCTGCTATTGCACATGCCATATACAGGGCGACAGGTGTATGGCACAGAGAACTGCCGATTACACCGGAGAAGATTCTTATGTCCATGCCGGAAGAGTGATTGGAGATAACATAAGCAGAATAACAGAATCTGTAATATGAAAAAAAAATACAGGAGAAAACAACAGATGAAAAATAAGTTTAAACTTTCAGAAACAGCATTCCAGCTTGATGGAAGGATGCCTCTTTCCCAGGCGATACCTCTTGGACTTCAGCATGTCCTTGCAATGTTTGTCGGAAATTTGACACCATTATTGATTATCACAGGAGCATGCGGACTGGTCGGTGGTGAATTTGCTGATCTTCAGCTTTCACTGCTTCAGAACGCAATGCTTATCGCGGGAGTTGTCACCCTGATACAGCTTTTCTCAATAGGACCTGTTGGAGGAAAGGTGCCGATCATTATGGGTACATCTTCAGGTTTTATAGGAGTATTCAACAGCGTGGCGGCAACCATGGGCGGTGGAGTGCTTGCGTATGGTGCGATTATGGGGGCATCCATTATCGGTGGCCTGTTTGAGACTGTGCTTGGCTTTTTCCTGAAGCCATTGCGCAGGTTTTTCCCGGCTGTTGTAACAGGTACAGTGGTTTTATCCATTGGACTCAGCCTTATATCGGTGGGAATAAATTCGTTTGGAGGTGGAAATAATGCCGCAGACTTTGGCTCCATGGAGAACCTTCTGCTTGCATTATTTGTCCTTGTGGTTATTCTTTTCTTTAAGCACTGGACAAAAGGATTTTTAAGTTCGTCATCTATTCTTTTTGGAATAATCGCAGGTTATATCGCAGCGATCATAATGGGACTTGTTCTTCCGAGAACAGGTATAACTGCTGATGGTGTGGAATATACAAAAGCCTGGGTGCTGAACTGGGACAAGGTGAAAGATGCTTCCTGGTTTGCGATTCCACAGCTCATGCCTGTAAAACCGGTGTTTGATGTGCGCGCAATACTTCCCGTTCTCATAATGTTTATTGTAACAGCGGTGGAGACTGTAGGCGATATATCAGGTGTTATGGAAGGTGGTCTTGGAAGGGAAGCCACAGACAAGGAACTTTCAGGTGGTGTGATGTGTGACGGTCTGGGTTCATCTCTTGCAGCTGTGTTTGGAGTCCTTCCAAATACATCGTTCAGCCAGAATGTGGGACTTGTAGCCATGACTAAGGTCGTCAACAGATTTGCGCTTGCAACAGGAGCGATATTCCTGATATTATGTGGCCTTTGCCCTAAACTTGCAGCACTGGTATCGATCATGCCTCAGTCAGTGCTTGGCGGAGCTGCGGTTATGATGTTTTCTTCGATAGTTATCAGTGGTATTCAGCTCATAACAAAGGAACCATTAAGCGCACGCAACCTGTCCATAGTTTCGGTAGCACTGGGCGTGGGCTATGGAATGGGAGCCAATCCTGGTATTCTAGCAAATGCTCCTCAGCTGCTCCAGCTTGTTTTTGGAGGCTCAGGAATTGTTCCTGCGGCAATGGTTGCAATTCTGCTTAATATTATACTGCCTAAAGAAAAGTAGTAATAAGGAACGTCCCTGTTATATATAACAAAAAGTTGCGCTACAAAAGTAGTTGTTGATAACAAAAAAATATGCTAACATAAAAATAGTAGTTTCCGAATGTATGTTCGACATAGTATAATATATACTGTATATACATTTGAGACTGCTATTTTTTAGCATGAAGAAAAATATATAGTAATAAAACATATTCGGTATGGAGGAGAAGTTATGTACCTTGTGATAGACGTAGGCGGAACATTTATAAAGCATTGTGTGATGGACAGAGATGCTGAGATTATGGAGAAGAACAAGGTTCCGACTCCCGGAAGATTTGGGAATGGTTTAGATAATATACAGCAGGGACTCGATGCATTTCTTGACGTAATTCAGGGCATATATGATGACTATAAGATAAAATATGATATACAGGGAATAGCTATTTCACTTCCTGGACAGGTGGATGTGGATAACGGAATCTGTTATGCCGGCGGAGCGTTGCCATACCTTGACAAAGCACATGTAGGCGAGCTTGTAAGCGAGAGATGCGATGGACTTAAGGTAGCGCTTGAGAACGACGGCAAATGTGCAGCATTGTCGGAGATATGGCAGGGAAATGCAAAGGACTATAGCAGCGCAGTTGTATTGGTATTTGGCACAGGTGTCGGTGGAGGAATAGTCATAGACAGAAAGATACTCCACGGCAGAGGTATGGTTGCCGGTGAGATGTCGTACCTGTTTGAGGATGTGAACAGGGATAATATAGACAAACTTGTACCGCTTGAGGCGAATCTCAAGAATACAAAGAAACATGTAAAACTTCCGGACAATGTCACCTGGACGATGCAGGCATCGGTAAGCTCACTCAGAAGAGAGGTGGCAGCAGTCAAGGGCATGAGGGAAGATGAAGTGTCAGGTGAGATGATATATGAGTGGGAGACTGCCGGTGATAAGGCGGTCATAGATGTGCTTGAGGACTGGTATCTGAACATCGCGAAGCACTGCATGAATATACATGTCATTCTTGCACCGGACATCATACTCCTTGGAGGTGGAATCAGTGCGGAACCGAGGTTCATACAGGGCGTGAAGAAGTACGTGGATAAGCTTGCAAAATTTTCAGTGATCTATAATGAGATGCAGGTTGGACTGTGCAAATTTGGCAACGATTCCAATCTCATAGGAGCACTTTTCAACTATCTTCAGAAGTATGAGGGTGCCCACTAGATAAGAAAACGGAGATCATATCAGGATGAAACACAATGACGGAAAAGAGACGGACATCAGAATGAAGCACAATGACGAAAAAGAGACTGACATCAGAATGAGCGCAGAAAAGAGTAAAGAAAGAAGCATAGAAAAAAGCATAGAAAAAGGCAAAGAAAAAGGCAAAGAAACGAATACAGAAAAGAACACCGATTATAGAAAAAAATCGCACGAGATGGATATGTTAAATGGTTCACTGGCGCTTAAGATGCTTATATTTGCCATGCCACTTGCCGCCAGCAGTATACTGCAGCAGCTTTTCAATTCGGCAGATGTAGCTGTGGCAGGAAGATTTGCAGGAAGTGATGCCCTGGCGGCCGTTGGAAGCAATGCGGCGGTTGTTGCCCTGTTTGTGAATGTGTTCGTGGGGCTTTCAGTGGGTGTGAATGTTCTTGTGGCCCATTATATAGGCCAGAACAAAAAAGATTCCATAAGCAGGTGTGTGCATACCAGCGTGAAGTTTGCCCTTATATGCGGAATAGTTATGCTTGTTGCGGGAATGTTTGTGGCAAGACCGATTCTTGAGGCCATAGATACCCCTGAGAGGGTGCTGGATCAGGCTGTACTTTATTTGAGGATATACTTTGTGGGAATGCCGTTTATCATACTTTATAATTTTGGAGCGGCTGTGCTCAGAGCTATAGGTGATACAAGGCGTCCGCTTTACTGCCTGATAGTTTCAGGTGTACTCAATGTTGTACTCAACCTGTTCTTCGTGTGTGTGTGTAAACTTGGAGTGGCAGGCGTCGGCATGGCAACGGTCATATCAAATGTTGTCAGTACGGGAATAGTCATGTATATATTGATGCATGAGGAAGGTCCACTCAGACTCGATATAAAGAATATACGAATAGATAAAGTGTGCCTGGGAAAGATACTCAGGATAGGAGCTCCATCAGCGATACAGACGGCAGTTTTCTCATTGTCAAATGTGCTGATACAGGGCGGAATCAACAGCTTTGGTCCTGATGCTGTGGCAGGCTCATCCACGGGTCTTAATTTTGAATATTTTGCATATTTTGTCATATCCGCATACGCACAGGCAGCAGTGACATTTGTGAGCCAGAATTATGGTGCAGGTGAGAAGGAGAGATGCAGAAAAGCTCTCAGGATTGCCATGTTAGAGGGCATGCTTATGACGGCTGTGTTCAGCAGTGTCATGATGCTTTCAGGGGATTTTCTTGTGAGATTTTATACAACAGATACAGAGGTTATAAAGTATGCACTTATAAGAATGAAGCATGTCATGCTCCTTGAGGCGATGACAGGAACATATGAGATGACAGCTGCGGCACTCAGAGGCCTTGGCAGATCCATGCTGCCGGCTATTATAACAGTTGTGGGTTCAGTAGTGTTCAGGATCATATGGATATATACGGTGTTTGCGCGATATCATTCTTTTGGCATGCTTTTGAACGTGTATATAGTTTCATGGATAATAACAGGTACGGCGATGATAATCGCCTACATACTCGTATCGAGGAAAGTGCTGGGGCATACACGGGCCGGCGGGAAAGCTGCTGAGACGGCTGCTGTATAGTATGTGACCCAAGGCACATAAGCATCAGAAAGAGAAGATTAAGACTGAGCAAGAAGTGACAGGGGGATTGGCTGTGGATAGGGATAAGAAAGATAGAACGTATATTGCGATAGATCTGAAATCCTTCTTTGCATCGGTTGAATGTGTTGAGCGCGGACTTGATCCACTGACCACCAATCTGGTAGTGGCAGATGCGTCGAGAACAGAGAAGACCATATGTCTTGCTGTTTCCCCGTCGCTGAAGAGCTATGGTATACCTGGAAGAGCCAGACTGTTCGAGGTGGTGCAGAGGCTTAAGGAGGTCAATGCCAGCAGGAGAACACTTTCACCCGGTGGAAACTTTTCCGGGGAGAGCTGCGATTCCAATGAGCTTGCGGAGCATAATGAATTTGCGGTTTCGTATATAGCCGCTCCGCCACGTATGGCATATTACATGAAGTACAGTACGGATATATATAACATCTATCTGAAGTATGTAGCACCAGAGGATATGCATGTGTATTCCATAGATGAGGTGTTCATGGATGTGACGGATTATCTTGGGATATATAAGATGAGTCCGCACGATCTTGCCATGACGATCATACAGGATGTGCTTGCACAGACCGGTATAACAGCAACAGCAGGGATAGGAACGAACCTCTACCTGTGTAAGATAGCGATGGATGTTGAGGCAAAGCATATAGCCCCGGATAAGGATGGAGTCAGGATAGCAAGTCTTGATGAAATGTCGTACAGACAGAAGCTGTGGAATCACAGACCGCTCACAGATTTCTGGAGGGTGGGAAAAGGATATGCGAGAAAACTTGAGAGTCATGGACTTTATACAATGGGGGATATCGCCAGATGCTCACTGGGACATGACGATGAGTATTACAACGAAGATCTGCTGTACAGATTATTTGGTATAAATGCAGAGCTGCTCATAGATCATGCATGGGGCTGGGAGCCTTGTACCATTGCAGATATCAAGGCTTACAAGCCGGAGAGGAACAGCATAGGTTCAGGACAGGTGTTGTCATGCCCATACGAATATGAAAAAGCCAGACTTATTATCCGTGAGATGACGGATCTGCTCGTGCTGGATCTTGTGGATAAGAATGTCAAGACAGATCAGATGGTCATAACAGTGGGGTATGATATAGATAATCTCAAAAAGAACGCTGCGGGAGCGAAATTTTCCGGAGAGATACAGACAGATATGTATGGGAGAAAGATACCGAAAAGTGCCCATGGAACGGTGAATCTTGGAGAGTATACATCATCTACACAGGTCATCATGGATGCGGTGACCGGATTGTTTGAAGAGATCGTAGATCCTTTATTGTATGTCAGAAGGATATATGTCACGGCGAACAATATCATATCGAATACTGCGGCACATGAGAAACAGTCAGCAAGGCAGCTCAGTCTGTTTGATGATTTTGGAGACGGGGCAGCAGAGACGGAGAAAAAGCAGCAGGATATGAAGCGGGAGCAGAGCATGCAGAAAGCGATGATAGAGCTCAAGAAGAAATTTGGCAAAAATGCAGTCCTTAAGGGAATGAATCTTGAGGAGGGCGGTACGACGATAGAGAGGAACGGACAGATAGGCGGTCACAAGGCTTAGGAGGGGCTTATGGAAGATAATTACGATGACATAATACAGCTTACACATCACGTGTCCTCTGTTCATCCGCACATGTCTATCCATGACAGAGCAGCACAGTTTGCCCCATTTGCCGCACTCACAGGACATGGAGCAGCCATAGCGGAGACTGCAAGGCTCACCGATGAGAAGTTGGAGCTGGATGAGAGTCAGAAAATGGTTCTTGATCAGAAACTGTTGAATATAATGCATAATGCAGACAAAAAATGTGTGAGTATAGAGTATTTTGTAAAGGATGACAGAAAAGCTGGTGGAAGATACGAACATGTGTCGGGATATATACGCAATGTTGACGTATATGGGAAAAAGATAGTTATGGAAGACAGAACCGAGATACCGATAGATGATATATATGATTTAAATATTGATCAGAATGGAGATGTATATTTGCATGAATAGAGAGACTATGGTGATAGCACACAGAGGAGCGAGTGCCCTTGCGCCTCATGAGAATACACTTGAAGCGTTTCAGATAGCTATAGATCTGAAGGCGGATATGGCGGAGTTCGATGTGAGGAAAACCAGTGATAATATACTCATAGTATTTCATGATGGAACTATAGACGGCAGAAAGATAGGAGATATGACATACAACAGGATCAACGATATTGCATCAAAAGAAGGCTACAGAGTGCCTACGCTTGACGAAGTCCTGGAACTCTGCAGCGGAAAGATATGTCTTGATATAGAATTAAAGGAGAGCGGATACGAGAGGCGTGTCATAGATCTTGTCAAGGGGAGATTTGGATACGGTGAGTTCTCGATAAAATCCTTCAAGGACAAAGTGTCGTACAATGTGAAGGCCATAGACCCGAGGATAAAGACCGGACTGCTCGTCGGTAAGAAAAAGGCTAAGCTCGGTGTCAGATTGAATGAGTATTTTCCTGAGAGAAGAATGAGACGGTGTAAAGCGGATTTTATATCGCCGAATTATCTTCTCTGCACGAAGAAATTTGTGAAGAG
>OHZG01000365.1_pt1 | contig 18590 bp, 8 predicted proteins | sample 1580431 | NCBI WGS metagenome assembly OHZG01 (sample SAMEA3882527, study PRJEB24775) | human gut metagenome | biome: human-associated habitat; feature: intestine environment; material: feces | place: Netherlands | collected 2009/2010 | reverse complement strand
CCGTTTCGTCTTCCAAAAATTGGGTGATGGGGAGCCACATATGGTAGTGCGGATACTCCTGCCGGGAGGTGACGATAATTTTCCACACACCCGGCTTCGTGTCCTCGAAGCGGAATAAGATCACTTGATCCCTCGTCTGCCCCTGCACGCGGCCGGTTCGGATTTCAAGATTTGTATTTTCGATGGGAAACCGTTTCTGCCGCTGCAAACCATCTTCTGCCCGGGTTAGTCCCAGCGAACTTCCTCCCGGCGAAATCACATCAAACGAGACACTTCCGGGAGTCTGCCACCACAATTCGCAGACAAATCCAAGACTCGCCCGCGCAACGTCGATCTGAATTTCTTCTTCTTTTTTGGTAATTTCATAATGATGCCCGGCGGGACCTTCATTTCCGGCGCAGGCGACGATACTTGCCCCCGCCATATTATTGATGTCGATGAGATGACAGAGCGGAGAGGCTCCGTCATGATTTCCAAGATTACTCCCCATGCCGACGCAGATTGAGACCGGTCGCCCCAGAGAATACGCCACTTGCAAAATATACATAATTCCTGCCATAATATCATTTTCCTGATAACAGGGAACTTTTGACGGCACGCGGTAATATTCGCGGTAACTGTTTTTCGCCTCTTTGCATTTGACAACAATAATCTGAGAAAGTGGTGCAATGCCCGAAAATTCCTTACCTGGGATTTCGTTGCCTGCTGCCACGCCTGCCAAAAATGTTCCATGACCGATATCATCGCGCGTCGGCAAATAGGAAGATGGCTGTTCCCGTTTTAACGCCTCATTGATCTCCTGCTCCGAAAACACACGGCCATAATCAAACTGGGACGGGCCGCCCTCGCGGATCGTCTGATCCCAGATCGAATGAAGGCGCGTCGTTCCATCGGCATTACGGAATGCCTCATGCGTAAAATCAATGCCCGTATCAACAAATCCCACGATCACACCCTGTCCGTAAAAATCCAAATACGGCTGCCTGCGAATCTGCATCACGCCGGCAGCCTCCAATGCTTCATATCCCATAAGCCCATATACGTGTGGCACGGTGCCGTAGCCAAATTGATTGATCGTCTGACTGTCAATCCTGTTTTCCTCTCGGTATACAATCGTTCCACCGCCGCCGATCCGGCTGTAACACGTGGGCTGGTATCTCTCCACCAACGTCTCTTCTCGGATATATGAAGAGACAATATAATCCAATACCTGTTCCGAGTAAATCGCTTCTGTACAAGTCACAAGTCTGCCTCCCGGCTTTTTTACCAAGTATATGCAGAAAATCAAAATTTTTTCACAACATCTTCTTTCTTTTAAAATAAAGGATCAATAGCAACACAACAAGCACGCTGGCAAAGATCACGCCGGGATACCCGCTCTGCAATTCCGGCATATTTTGGAAATTCATGCCATACCATCCCGTGATGAGTGTGAGGGGGAAGAAAATGGTCGATATCACAGTCAAAAACTGCATATTGGCATTCTGCCTGGCATCGACATAACCCTGATAGGCGTCCCGAACCTGTCCGGCGTATTCGAGAAGATGCACCGTCTTTGACATAAGCCGGTCGGCGCGGTCCGTCACAGTGCCAAAATATTTTGTCTGTTTTTTGGCAAAAAAACCATTCTCATTGGTCTCCAATTCCCGTCCGAGATCCATAAGCTCATCGTAATAACTGCGGAGCGTCAAAAGTTCTTTGCGGACCGGCGAAAAATCGCTGAGAAAATGTGCCGCATGCCCTTCCGATATGCGCTCTTCCATCTCCATTAAGCGTTTTTCATACTGAACCAATAATTCGAGATCGCGGTGAATAAATTCCGTAATGTAATAATAAAGGAATTTTTCCTTCGTCATTTCGCGATTCCTGTTTTTCCGCTGAATGCGTCGGATCAAACGATACGAAAAATCGCTGTTATCCACAAGCACGATGTTTTTCTCGTTGACAAAGAAAAGAATAGCGTACCGTTTTCCCAAAAGATCAAGAAGTTTCGGGATATAAAACGACCCAATCATGCACTCCTGCTGGTTTTCCACCTTGCAGAATCCGATGTCCGAAAGCTGCACTTCCCCTTCATAGCGCATCTGCGCCTGTTCCAATGCAGCCTTTGCGCCCGCTTCTGTCGTCACAAAAACCCGGGAAGGCATGTCCTCCCCGAGTTCCGGTAAATCTGTCTTTTTCTGTTCCTGCAGGCATGCTCCCAGCGTGAAGATCATACGGCTGCCTCCAATTCCAGTTTCATTTCTTCCATCTGCTCTTCTTCCAGTTTGACAAATACGACACCATCCATCGTCTCCTCCGCAATGCCGACACAGTTATCTGCCACACGATCCAGATTGTAGAGAATGCTTGAATACGCCTGTGTCAATGCCGGATCGCAGATTTTCTTTTCCACACGATTCAAATGCGCTTTCGTATTTTTCTTCTGCGCCTTTCGCATCTTACTGCGGTTTTTAATGACAATTTCCGCCTCCGAAGAATCCCCATTGATCACCGAATCCATCGACTCCGTAAACAGATTCTGCGCAATTTCAATGCATTGGCGAAGTTCTGTGACTGCCTTATCCGAAAGGTCTTTTCCCTGCAGCTGCATGTCATCACTCGCTGCCGCAATATCCGCACACCGGTCTGCGATGCGATCAATATTATTTGTCACAAACAGAAATCCTGCGGTCTGCTCCGACTGCTGCTCCGTGAGCATTCCACTCGAAAACAACTTGGTAATGTATACGGAAATACACTCCTGAAGTTCTTTTACAGTCTGGTACGCATTTTCATACTGCTGTCTCGCATAACTTCCGCCCACGCCGCTGATGCTGTCTTTCAATGCACTTACCATCATCTCGCTGTAATTTGCCAAACGTTTCATTTCCTCCGACACAAGATACATCGCCGGCAGCGGTTTGCCGATCATTTTGTCGTCGAGATACTGCGGTGCCTGGTCCATTACTACTGTCTTATCCTTTCCGCGAATGATTGTGGTGACAATTTTCACCATAACCGGGATAAGTGGCAGCCAAATAACCGTACAAAATACATTGAATGCGGTATGCGCATTGGCAATCTGTCTTGAAATGACATCCACTTCATTTCCTTTGGGCGATATAAACTGTACAAATTTAGCAAATAACGGAATGATAAATACAAAAACAATACTTCCGCTTATATTAAATATACTATGCGCGATCGCCGTCCTTTTGGCGTTTTTCGACTGTCCGATCGAAGCTAACAGAGCCGTAATAGTCGTTCCGATGTTGTCGCCAAGCAGGATTGGAATCGCTCCGGTGAGTCCTATTACACTTGTCACGCCATCCGGCATTGGCTGCGATGCGAAGTTTTGAAGGACCGCGATCGTCGCCGAGCTGCTCTGCACAACCAGCGTCATCACGGCGCCCAAGATCACGCCAAGCACCGGAATATGTTTTACCTGAACCATCATATCCACAAAGATCGGACTATTTGCCAGCGGTTTCATAACACTTCCCATGATCTCAATTCCTTCAAAGAGCAATCCAAATGACAAAATGACCATTCCGATATTTTTTACTTTTTCCTTTTTTCCTAAAAACTGAAGCATAAATCCGATAAATATGATGGGATAAATGTAATTGCTGATTTTAAATGCCATCAGCTGTGCTGTCATGGTCGTCCCAATATTCGCGCCAAAGATAACGGATATCGCCTGCGGCAGGCTCATAAGTCCCGCGCTTACAAATCCGATCACCATAACCGTCGTCGCCGAACTGCTCTGCAGAACCGCCGTAACAAGTGCTCCTGCAAGCGCACCCATCAACGGATTTTTTGTCAGAAAACTAAGAACTTTTTTCATCTTTTCCCCAGCAGCCTTCTGCAATGCATCACTCATGGAATTCATTCCAAAAAGAAACATTGCGAGTCCACCCACCAAACCAAATATAATTTTCGCCGTCTCGTTCATAAGTATTTTCCTCTTTTCTCCTTCATTTTCCTTAACTTTAACACCGCATTGTATAATCCAATTCCTATTTGTGTAAAAGTTAAGTAAAATTTGGGAGAAATCAGGAGACTGTGGGGAACATTTTTTGACTTGGATTACATTTTTCGTCTTCTGGGGCATACAATATCACTCATATATTTGACCTTATTTGCGCTTTTTTCCAGCAAACCAACACCACCGTATATAATATGTGACTTTCTTCACAGTAAAATCAAATTCTAAAACGAATCGTTGACATGGGATTCACTAATTGATATAATATTCATTACAGAACAAAAATCGTTTGAGGTTTTTACTAGGGCGGTGCGTGCACTAAACTAGATTTGAGCTTTTGCAACAAAGGTACGAAACCTCAACTCGTTTCGTACCTTTGTTATCTTCATTCTAAAACAAAAATCCTAATGCATGTACGGCAAATGCAGCCACCCACGCAATCACACATTGTGCCACTACGGTCAAAAATGCGGCTTTATTGCTTCCCATTTCCCTTTTCACGGTAGCGACCGCCGCCACACACGGCGTATACAACAAGGTAAATACTAAGAAAACAAATGCCGTAAATGGGGTAAATAACGTATGTATCTGCGATACATCTCCTCCCAGGAGAACGGTAAGTGTCGATACCACACTTTCTTTGGCTGTAAATCCGGTAATCAATGCCGTGGAAATGCGCCAGTCGCCAAAACCAAGTGGTTTAAAAAGCGGCGCCGCAAGGCTTCCAATCATTGCCAGTAGGCTTTCATCCGCTGATTCTGCAACATTAAGCCGAATGTCAAATGTCTGCAGAAACCATATGATGATCGATGCCAAAAAGATAATGGTAAATGCTTTTTGGATAAATCCTTTTGCCTTTTCCCAAATCAGCTGCACCACACTTTTTGCAGAGGGAAGGCGGTAATTTGGCAGTTCCATCACAAACGGCACCGGTTCGCCCTTAAATTTTGTCTTTTTCAAGATCAATGCATACAAAATGCCACATACAATTCCAAAAAGATACAGTCCGACCATCACAAGTGCTTGATATTTTCGCGGGAAAAATGCACTGATCATCAACGTGTAAATTGGCAATTTTGCACTACAGCTCATAAATGGTGTAAGCAGGATCGTCATCTTGCGGTCACGCTCACTCGAAAGCGTACGCGTCGCCATGATAGCAGGCACCGAACAGCCAAATCCAATCAGCATCGGCACAAAACTCCGTCCTGACAATCCCGTCTTTCGCAGCAGTTTGTCCATGACAAATGCCACACGCGCCATATATCCGGTATCTTCCAAAATTGACAGGAAGAAAAACAATGTCACGATCGTCGGCAGGAAACTAAGTACACTTCCCACACCCTGACAGATTCCGGAAACCACCAGATCATGCACAACCGGGTTAATCCGGACTGCAGTAAGACCTTTGTCGATCCACGAAATCACAGCATCGACACCCAGAGCCATAAGATCTGACAGCCAGGCTCCGAGAAAATTAAATGTCATCGCAAACACCAATGCCATAATACCGATAAAGCATGGAATTGCTGTATATTTCCCTGTCAGCACACGGTCAATCATCATACTTCTGTGATGCTCTTTGCTCTCATGCGGACGCACAAGTGTCTTCTTACACAAATTTTCGATAAAGGTAAATCGCATATTGGCAATGGCCGCTTCTCGGTCTAAACCGGTCTCTTTTTCCATCACGGCAATAATCTGCCGAAATGCCTGCTTTTTCTCATCGGAAAGCCGCATCTCTTTTTCGATCAGATAATCATTTTCAATCATTTTTGTCGCTGCAAAACGAACCGGAAGTCCTGCTGCCTTTGCCTCGGGCTCCAGCATATGTACTGCTGCATGAATGCATCGATGCACCGCTCCGATTGGATCCTCCTCCTGCTTGCTGTCCGGGCAGAAATCAATTCTTCCCGGCGGCTCCTGAAATTCCGCTACATGCATAGCATGGCTGATAAGTTCATCAATTCCTTCGTTTTTTGCTGCCGAAATCGGCACAACCGGAATCCCAAGGATTTCCTCTAACTCATTGACACGCGCGGATCCCCCATTGGCACGCACTTCATCCATCATATTGAGTGCAAGTACCATCGGAATTCCAAGTTCCATCAGCTGCATCGTCAAACAAAGATTTCGTTCCAGATTTGATGCATCCACAATATTAATAATACCCGTTGGTTTAGAATCCAGCAAAAAATCCCTTGTCACAATTTCCTCATTGGAATAGGGGGACAGGGAATAAATGCCCGGAAGATCTGTTACCGTTGCCTCCGGATGGTTGCGGATCGTACCGTCTTTCCGGTCTACCGTCACACCCGGGAAATTTCCGACATGCTGATTTGCCCCGGTAAGCTGGTTAAAAAGCGTGGTTTTTCCACAATTTTGATTTCCGGCAAGGGCAAACCGAATCGGCGTTCCCTTGGGAAGTCTTCTTGCTTCATCTTCTTCTCTTTCTTTTTTTGCTTTTCCCAGTTCTCCTACTCCCGGATGGGGAACTGCCTGATATGCCCGTTCCTTTTCCGGATTGCAGGTTTCCTCCGGATGGATTCCATCAATCTCAATCTTCTGTGCTTCTTCCAGCCGAAGCGTCAGTTCGTAGCCACGAACTTTAATCTGGACCGGATCTCCCATCGGAGCAATCTTTTGTAAAGTAATCTCTGTACCGGGTGTCAGCCCCATATCAAGCAGATGATGGCGAAGTGCTCCCTCGCCTTCTACTGCCTGTATGTAGGCGCATTGCCCCGGCTGTAATTCATTCATTCTCATTTTATTCTACAATACTTCCTTAATTGCATTCATCAGTTCGTCATATGTCTCATACGCCGGAAGCTGTGGATATTCTGCCTTGATTGCATCCGTGCTCTTAAACAAAAATCCGGCTTTACTTGCAAGAATCATTCCGATATCATTGTGGCTGTCTCCACTTGCGATCGTATCGTAGCCGATGGACTGCAACGCCTTTACTGTCGTCAGTTTTGACTGTTCGCAGCGCATCTTAAATCCTGTAATTTCGCCATCTTCTGCCACAACAAGTTCATTGCAGAATATCGTCGGATATCCTAATTTTTTCATAAGCGGTCCGGCAAACTGGGAAAATGTATCGCTGATGATGATAACCTGTGTCATGCTGCGAAGTTCATCCAAAAACTCTTTGGCTCCCGGAATCGGATCGATCGTTGCGATGGTTTCCTGAATCTCCTTCAAGCCAAGTCCATGCTCTTTCAAAATTCCAAGTCTGAAATTCATCAATTTATCATAATCCGGTTCGTCTCTCGTCGTCTTTTTCAATTCCGGGATTCCTGTCGCCTCGCTAAATGCGATCCAGATCTCCGGTACCAAAACTCCCTCTAAGTCCAAACATACAATTTCCATTTTTCCGTTACCTCCGTACTTTCCTTGATTTATAACTAGTAAATCTGCCGGTTTTCCCAGCGTCACCATCACTATTATAAAATATCCCTGTCACTTTGACAAGTGTATTTTACACCTTCACCGTCAGTATTTTAGAATATACGCTGTACTTTTTCGCCTTTTTCTTTTTATCAAACGTTCTGACTTTAAAGAACAGCGTCTTATTCTTAAGAAGACATCTGAGTTTCATTTTTCCTTTGTATTTTTTAATATTATTTTCGCTCAATGAAATACGTACAAATTTATTTTTCTTTTTCATATAAATTTCAACGTATTTTCCTTTGTATTTCTTTACGCGAAACTCCAGGTAAACATTCCTTCCGGAGCCTTTTTTGCGAACTGTGACCTCCGGCGCTGTCATCCCATTTACCGCGTATTTCTTTACGTTCGAAAAGGCTCCGTTATCGGCTTGTATTTTGTAATAATACGTTCGACCTGCCTTTACTTTCCTGTCTCTAAACAAACATTTCGAAGCTGATACGCTTCCAATTTTTGTATATCTTCCTTTTTCTTTTCCCGACCGGTAAATCTTATAAGTTTTCGTTCCGGGTACCACCTTCCACTGCAGGATAATACTCCGATTGTCCTTGGTATGAATCCTTTTCCAGGCAGGCGGTTTTACGGATTTTCCCGGCAAATCTTGTCCGGGACTGTCATCTGCCGCCGATGTTGCAAACGGTGCAGCCGTCTGATTTACTATCCCGGTCTTCGGAGTTGGTTTAACCGCCGGTGAAGTACTCGGTTTGCCCGATGCCGTCGCTTTTGGCGTCGACGTTGGAGCCGCACTTGGCTTTACCGTCGCTTTTGGTGTCGGAGTTACTGAGTCCGGTGTCCCCGCTGGCGATGTCCTCGGCGTCGCAGATGCTGTCGCCGGCAGAGTTACGGTTGGAGTTGCACTCGGTGTCACCGTCGCACTCGGCATCGCTGTCGCTGGTACCGGGCTAGCACTTGGCGTCGCTGTCGGAACAGACATTTCCACTCCCGTCATTTTATTTTTTGCTGTAAATCCTTCGCTATAAGCACAGTCTTCACAATACTGGCAGCTTACTTTGCAAGTATCATCTTCAAAAAAGACCATTTCCTGCAAATTATGCGTATGCTCAGAAAGATCCATATACGAGAATCCTTTTGTTTCTGCAAATTCCTTCGCTTTTTCACTTTCAGAACAGATTACAAGATCATTTGTGGCACTTTCAAATACATCGTCATCCATTGCCGACAAACATTCCGAAATATACAATTTTTTCAACGACGAAAAATCGATGCCATAAAAGTAATCATCCCAAATCGATACCACATTCGGCATCAGCAAATTTTGTAGTTTAGGTATACGTATTTTTTCTGAACCAGGATATCGTAAACACTGTAAAAGAACAAGATTCTTTACATTTGAATTTACCTCTAACATTTTTGTCAAAGTAAGATTAAAGCTACTTTGATTATTCAAAATCGTCTCCAAGCCGGAACAGTTTTGAAACAAGCAACTCCCTTCATACCAAAACTGCTCATTAATCCACGCCCAATTTAATTTCTCACAATAAAAAAAACTGTTTGCTGCCACTGTAAGTCTTTCTCGTTCCCCCTTTGCCGGAAAATAAACTCCCGTTATTTTAGAAAAAGCAAAGGCATAATCTTCAATCCGCTCTACCGTAGTTGGCACAAAACATGCTCCACCTCTTTGTGCCGGCCAGACAATCAAATGTGTCAGATCCGTAGTGTACATTGCTCCATTCCACATAAGATAATAGCCATTCTTTTCATCTACCACGAGATCCTCAAGATTTTTCATTTTTCCCAGTGTATCGTTTGTGATTGTCTTTACATTTTTTCCGATATAAAGGTGCTTTATCCCACTTCCACTAAGTGCATTTTCACCAATCTGTACGTAAGTATCCGGGATTGTGAGCGACTGGAGATTGGCATTGTTTTCAAACAAAAAATCCCCCACTTTTGTCACCGAATACACGTCATTTCCTTTTTTTACATAGGCCGGAAGCTCTACTACACCATCCTCTTCTCCCTGATATACATAATCATCCCAGCCTTCCGCTCCTGCTGTCGCTGTGTGCGTCGTGTCATCCACAATATATGGAATGCCATATTTATCTTTTCCTTCTTCATCCAGCTGAACAATTTCATCTGCATCCGGTGCCGTCGTTGGAGCCAGTGTCGGGCTCTGTTCTTTGGGATATTTTGCCAATTCTTTCCATTCATATGAAGTATCTGTCCCATATCCACACTCTTCGCAATATTGTCCTGTTACTTTTATAAACTCATCCTCATAAAAAACAGTCGAAACCAATTCATGCGTATGCTCATCTATATTCTGATAAGGATATCCATTTTCCTGCGCAAACTTTGCCGCAGCACTATCGGATTTTGCACACCAGGTTGTTTTGTGATAAGGTATCTTAGAATCATAACTTCCACCTCCACCATCTTCACTTAATGTGGTAATGGATTCCGGCAGATACATTTTGGTTAAGTTCGGAGTCTGTTGTATATATTCATAAGAAAATTCTTTACAGTTGTCCGATACGATCAAATATTTAAGGTTTACATTTTCTGTATAACCGGAGATAAAAGAATTTCCATTTTCTACGATGACACTTTGGACTTTATCAAATCCAATCAAATTCCTCCCCAGATTAATGCTGTTCTCAATATAAACATTTTTTACACTATGGCAGGAACCAATTGCAGTTCCTATCCACCGTTCCAAGTACGATAATTCACCAAGGCAAATATTCTGCAAATTCGAACATTCCTCAAGACACCACGACTCCATTCGCTTTACATGAGACATGTCCAAAAAACGCATTGTGCAATAACTAAAGGCATATTTTTTCAAGCATTCCACCGTATCCGGAAGGTAAATTTTGTCAATCTTTGCATTTCGAAACGCATACGTTCCTATGGATTTCATTCCATCCATGATAACAAGCGAATCCTTTTCTCCTGAGCCAAGATATGCCACCACACTCATCTCTCCCATATCGTAGAGCACATCACCCACAAACTTAAAAAAAGGATTATTTTCATTAATATAAATTTCGCAGGAAGCAGCTAAAAATGCAGACCGATTCATATCTTTTACCTTCAATCCCAGCGATAATATTTTTAATGTCGAAGTACTAAAAGCAAAATCTCCGATTGTCACAACCGTATCCGGAACAATAACTTCTTTTAAATTCACACCACGAAACGCCTCTTCTTCCACTTCGCGTACTACATATTCTTTTCCTTTAAACGTCACTTTTGCCGGAATTTCATAGACACCATCTACGTCCGAGAAATCACAACTTCGATTATCGGAAGCCACTTTGGCGGTAAGATCCTGATTGTTTAATGTGTATAAAACGCCCTGTCGGTCTTTGTATTTAATGTTTAATGGTTTTGTGATATTGGATGCCGAATATTGGCTCTGCGCCGTCAGTTCTCCCTGCTGCGTCTCCGCCTGCGCACTCTCCGCTATTTGAACAAATGAAAAGATCATAGAAATAATAAGCAATATTGCAAGTCTTTTCCGATTCATACTCCTCGCCTTCCTTTTTCAAAAAAAAATAATAATCACCAGACCGGTTGTCCCAGTCTAATGATTATTATAAAATATCTATGGTGCTTTGACAAGCGAATATTGTCAGTTTATGTCGTATTTACACATTTCTTCCAGCTTGCCGCGATAATATTGAAGTTGTTCTGCAACACCGATCATACGTTTGCCACTATCTTCTGTTTTCCGCCGATTCCACGTTTTTTCAGCCATTTTTTGTATGCCTTCTTCTTTGCTTTTGGCACTTTGACAACGGCTTTTTTGTGAATCTTTGCAAATGCTTTTGCACCAACTGTTTTCGCCTTTAATTTAGTGGTTTGGATCGTAACCTTTTTCAGGTTTACGCATTTATAAAATGCTTTTGCCCCTATCTTCTCGATATCTGCTCCGATCACGACCGTTTTCAGTTTTTTATTGCCGGCAAATGCTTTTTCCGCAATTGCTGTCACTTTATAGTTCACACCATCCACTTTTACCGTCTTCGGAATTACAACCGTTTTTGCTTTCTTTTTGGCTGCACTCTTTGTCAGTTCGACTTCCGGTATTTTGCCGGAAGTGTCGGTCACTTTGTAGGTGTCGCCTTTTTTTGACGCAATCTTCGTTCCTGCTGTCTCCGGTGCCTTGGCATCTGCCGGTGCTTTGGTTTCGCCCGGTGCAATGACGGATTTGTCGCTTGGTGCCGGGGTCGCGGTAGCTTTGTTGCCCTCTGACGGATTGGCCGAAGGGGTACTTCCCGGATTCGTGCCTGCCGGCGTAACGGACGGACTTGCTGCCGGGGTCGCAGACGGGCTTGCCGCTGGCGTCATTGATGGGGTTGCCGACGGACTCGCCGTTGGCGTCGCAGTTGGTGTCGGGGTTGGAGTGGCTTTGATCGTATAGGTCACTTCGATCACTGCGTCGCCCATTGTCACAGATGCTTTGATCGTTCCTACACTCGTCAGATCGGTTGTTGGTTCGCCGTCTTTTGTGTAGACGATTTTCGCATTGACGTCTGCCTCGCCCCAACCATCACTATATGTCTTATTTAAAACGGCTTTGTGTTCTTTTCCATCATATGTCGCATCTTCTGCCGTCAATGTTATCGTTACCGTGTGTGAAGGATCTGCTTTACATACACCTGTCAACACGTTATCTTCAACTGTATAATCCAATTCATGAGATGGGGTATCGGACAGTTCGGTATTGGAATATGTCTTGATACATCCCTGATAGCCGCTGTATACCGTGCCATGCGAACGATCCGGCACCGGAACCGCGTCTTTTTCTGCGTCATTGTCAATGTTCTGATACCAGATCTGACTTCCGTCCGTCACGCCCCGGTTTAAGAGGCAGCACACTTCACCGGACGCAAACTGCGCTGCTGTCTTTGCAATCTCTCCGGACTCCACTTCTGCCTGATAATACACATTTTCCAGTTTACTCTGTGAAAAATCCTGTGCAATCGGATAGCTTGGTCCTTCTCCGCTAAATGTGACGCCACTTGCAAAACATCCGCGGATCGTACCGAAGTTTGCACCGGCAAGAGCACCGTATACATTCAGTCCTTTGACCAATTCTTTCGTTGGTCCACCGTACTGATTCTCCCCTATCGTTTCAATCTCACAAGTTTCAACCGAACAATTTTCGATGGTTCCATAGTTATTCCCACAGATAATACCGCTTCGCGACCAATTCGAATCAGGTTCCTGAATGCGAATATTATTAAAATGCACATTTTTGATCACACCATAGTTTCGTTCGGGAAGCACATATAACTCTGTGCACTCCATATTTTTAATTACATGACCATCTCCGTCAAAGATACCATAATAAAAGCTATAATATTCGGGAAACAGACTTTGTGCTTTCTTGTTTTTTAAATCCAGGTCATCCACTAACACAACATTTAACGAACTATTGTTACGAATCTGGTTTTTAACCCACCAAACCTCATCCGTGCTTCCAAGCTCAACAAACCATTTGCCCTCTCTTTTTTGGGATGGGATGGTTACCAGTCGTGTATCCTCCTTCATGACATCTCCCGGATAAGCCAAGGCAGTACATTCTGTCCATTTCTCTCCGCCATCCGGAAGTATTCCATATATGGATTCACCGGGAACCACATTTCCCTCAATTTCCTTCCCATCTACGGTGATCACGGCCGCTTTTTTCTTAAGCGTCAGTTCTTTATTGCTTTCGCTTATGGTAAACGGATTTGTATCCGTAACCACGGTATCATTTGCATCCAGGCACTCATAGAAATCCACTCCGTCAAAATACTGCCCCTGTATCTTGAAACCATCGGCAAGCTTAACGGTTTTCTCTGTCGTGCTGCCATCTTCATCGGTAAATTTCAGTGTAACATCGTATACTTTCGTTTCCGTATCCGGCACCATTGATTTGGTGTCCGCTACATATTTCGCTGCATATTTGTATTGATAAATATTTCCATTTTTTTCCAATTCAATAATATTGCACGCGTCTGGGAGCGGTATATTCTCCAGTTTTCCTTCGGGTGTCGTAGTTAAACCTGCTGCCGGCACTCCGTTAATTGCTTTCACATTGGCATTTTCCGGCAGATTTTCAAGAGTAAACGAATCCAGCTTGTTTGCATAGGCATCGAGAGCATCCTGAATATATATGCTTTCATCACGCTGTATCGTTCCCCCTATGATTCGGACTTCTTTTTTATCATCAAACGCAGGACAATTACCATTCTCTCCTTCTCCCAGGAGCAGGTTCAGACGTCCGCCGGAAATCGTGATGCTGTCATACGCCCCTATTATCTCTGAATACATCGAAGCCCCCCCTTGCTTGTGTTTCCATACACCCCCGGAAATATTGATGTCATTCGCCATAATAACCTGATTTTCATCCACTTTAGACGTAATCGTTCCTCCGGTCATTGTAAATTGATCTACATTATAGATGCTTCCGGTAAAATCCAGTTTTCCCCCTTCTATTGTTACGTTTCCCCACTTTCCGTTTTTGTATCCATAGATTACCTGTTCCTCCGAATATACGCCCTCACCGCTTCCCTCAGCAAGTTTCAGACTTCCCATACCTTCCTGCAGGGTCATCTCTCCGGTTACACAGATCACCGGATTTTTATCCACAGCCGCAGAAGTAAGGGAAGAATCTTTTTCTACATAAAGATTTGCTTTTCCTTCAATGTCCAAAATCGGAAACAACTGACTGTACGAAACGGATCCACATCCATCTACATCATCACCATACCGGTCATCATTTTTTATTGTGGCACCATCGAAAATAATGTTTGCTTCGACTCCCTCTGCCACCACGATATGGGTATCGATCAGCGCACCATTGATCTCATTGCTTCCCGCAATCTTATAATTTCCATTTTCTGTAATATTGATCTCGATGACTTTTACCATCGTCTCCCTGCCAAAATAATCCACGATTGTTTTGTCCGTTATAAGCGATGCATCCGACAGATTGTAGGTAATGGCTTTTTCCGTCGGTATCGAAAGTGTCTTCATTTCCTCCAGTGTCGTCTGTCCTTTTGCATACGCATCGGTGTACGATACAAATGGAATGCTGGTAAGCATCGTCGCCGTCAATGTTGCAATGCAGATGACTTTTTTTGCCTGTCTGCGAATCTTTCTGTTGTTAAAACAATTTTGTCGTCTCATAATTTTCCTCCAAGTCTCATTTCCATACATTTTCGCCTTTTAATGTTTTGTTCTTAAATTTATCATATTTTTATACTTTTTTCAATCTTTTTGCAGAATTGTCGACATGACTACAGAATTGTTGCTTTGAAAAATAAGAAAAGAAAAAAAATAAATTACTATCGTTCAAAACAACGAATTAAATCGCTGTAGCCCAATAAGCATAAGGGATACAGCGATTTTTCATTCTAACAACTGTCAAAGACGGGATTATAAAATATCTATGCGGTTTTTGCAAGCCTGTTTCCTAGTATTTTCGGAATATCTGTTGTTTTATCGCGCCACGTTTTTTGAGCCATCTCTTGTATTTCTTCAATTTTTCCGAAGGAATAAGATAACTAGCTCTGTTGTTAATCTTTCCAAACGCGTTTTTGCCTACGCTCTTCTTGCTGAGCGTCGTCGTCTGAAAAGTAACCTTACGGAGATTTTTGCATCCATAAAAAGCTTTGGTTTCGATCTTCGTAATATTTTTGCCAATCACTACTTCTTTCAAGGATTTATTGTTACGGAATGCCTTCTTGCCAATCGAAGTAACCTTATACTCCACTCCATCGATTGTAACCGTCTTGGGAATGATTACCTTTTTCTTCGTTTTATCACTGCTGCCGGTATATTTAATCGTCGGAGTTTTTTTCGAGGCAGATGTTACCATATATTTATTTCCATTTTTTTTCAATTTCGACCCTTTTGGCTCGCTCTTTTGGCTCTCACTTGCCTGCGGCTGTTTTGACTGCTCGGATGCCGGAGCTGGCGTCAATGCGGATGATGGTGCCGGTGTCGCAGGAGTTCCCGGTGCTTTCGTAGGAACCGCTGACGGATCAGCCGAAGGGACGCTTCCCGGATTCGTGCCTGCCGGCGTTGCGGTCGGACCTGCCGATGGCACAGCGGATGGACTTACGGTTGGGGTCGCCGATGGAGTCGCTGACGGACTTGCCATCGGTGTCGCCGTCGGAGTCGGGGTTGGAGTGACTTTGATCGTATACATCACTTCGGCCGCTGCGTCGCCCATTGTCACAGATGCTTTGATCGTTCCCGCGCTCGTCAGATCAGTTGTCGGTTTGCCGTCTCTCGTATAGATAATTTTCGCATCAACGTCTGTCGCTGCTTCCTTCCACGTATCGCTGTACGTCTTATTTAATACGGCTTTGTGTTCTTTTCCATCGTACTTGGCATCTTCTGCCGTCAATGTTATCGTTACTCTATGTGAAGGATCATCCGTACATACGCCGGTCAGTACATTTCCCTCTGCCGTATAATTCAGTTTATGCCGTGGTGTATCCGGCAGCCTGGTATTAGAATATCCCATCGTCTTACAGCCCTGATACCCATAATAAACGGTTCCGTGGGAAGTATCTGCCACAGGAGCGGCATCCTGCTCTGCGTCGTTGTCGATATTCTGATACCAGATCTGGCTTCCGTCCGTCACGCCCTTGTTTAACAGGCTGCACACTTCACCGGACGCAAACTGCTCTGCTGTCTTTGCGGCATCTCCGGACTCCACCTCTGCCTCATAATATGTATTTTCGATCGTACTATACGGAAATTCGTGGGCAAGCGGCCAGGTCACTCCCTCTCCATCAAAAGTAATATCGCTGGCAAAACATCCCCGGATCGTACCAAAGTTTCCACCGACGAGAGCACCGTATTCCGTTACTTTACCATAAATAGAATTTTCCTCTTGCGCCACGGTTCCAATCACAGCATTCTCCACCGAACAATTTTCAACGATTCCATAATTGTCTCCACAGACAATCCCCTGACGAGTATGCTCACCATAGCATTTATCTGATATATTCTTAACGTGTACGTTTTTAATTGTGCCAAAATTTTGCAGTGCGATAACCTCATAACCCGTATCGGACCTTCTCACATTTGAAATGGTATGGTTATTTCCATCGAAAACGCCATAATACTTCGTCCATCCAAGCAAACCAGGGAGGTAGGTGTCCACCTTATTATAATCAAAATCTGCATCCAGAAGAACATTGATCGTATTATCTATTTGCATCATGTCCTGAATCTGCATTACATCCTTTTCCGATTGCAATTTCACATACCACTCGCCATTTTTTTGAACGGATGGCACTCGCTCCAATACAATATTGTTCCCTGACGGTATCGGATCTCCCGGATAAAATATAGCGTAAACATGATCATTCTTTTTCCACATATACATGCTGTCTGACGGCAGCACCTCTCCGGCAAATGGTTTCCCATCCAAAGTTACCGTGCTGCTCTTTTTTAGTGTGAGTTCCGATCTGCTTTCAATGCGAATCTCCGAAAGCTGCTTCCCGGTGTCATCAACATACGTATAATAATTTTTGCCGTCATAGTATTCTGACTTCATCGTAAAACCGTCAACTGCCTGAATCTCTTTTTTCCCGATCGGCGTACCATCTTCTTCTGTCAATTTTAATGTGACATCGTGAACAACCGGTGAATTTTCCGTATCTGCCACCATCGTTCCTTTTTGATTTTCACTGTCATACTTATAATCGAATTTATACAGCTTACCGTTTTTCATCTTAATCAAATTGGAACAACACGGAAGTGCGGCATTCTTCCATTCTCCGTCCGATGTCGTCTGTATCCCCTCGACCGGGTAACCATTGACCTCTTCCACATCTGCATTTTTCGGAAGGCCTGTCAGATCAAACAGCTTTGTCTCATTTCCATACGCATCCAACGTATCCTCAAGCACAAATCCATCACCCAGTTTAAGATTTCCCCCGATAATATGTGTACTCGGAGAAGAAAATGCCACGACATCCCAAGGAGTTGTTTGAAGCCATCTTATCTGGATATTTCCTCCACTAACTTGTATATTTCTGTATGCCTCAAATAAGCTTTGCTTACCATACATTGCATCAAAGTTTTGATCCCAGATTCCTCCGGCAATGGTAATGTCATTTGCTAACACCACCGTACTCACATCCGCGTACCGGCATGTTGATGCAATCTTCCCCCCTGTCATCGTAAACTTGTCGATAGACTTGATGTATCCCGTAACATCAAGGTTTCCTCCCTCGACTGTCAGGCTGCCGGCTGGCTGTATCGCGCCAGTCATATTACCACAAATTACCATTTTACCTTCACCTGGGTTGTTCTCATCTGCCCTCGGTGTAAGTTTTAAGACCGCCTCGCTGTCTTTTACCGTCATTTCCCCGGTCACACGAATAACCGGGTTTTCCTCTGCCGCTGCGGACATCAGTTCAGAATCTGACTCGACGTAAATATTGGCATTTCCAAAAATATCCATCACTGGAAATATCGGATTATATATGATACTTGTCATTTGTGAACACACCGCATACTTGGTTTGATTCTTTATCGTCGCCCCATCAAAGGTGATATTTGCCTCGACTCCCTCTGCCACTGTGATATGAGTGTCGATCAACTCACCATTGATCTCGTTGCTTCCTGTGATCACATAATTACCATCTTTTGTAATATTGATCTCGATGACTTTTACCGTCATTTTCTCGCCATAGTAATCCATAAACGTTTTATTCGTTATAAGCGACGCATCCGCCAGATTGTAGGTAATGGCATTTTCCGTCGGTATCGAAAGTGCTTTCATTTCGTCCAGTGTCGTTTGTCCTTTCGCATACGCATCGGTATACGCCGCAAATGGAATACTCGTAACCAGCATCGCCGCCAATGCCACGATGCTGATCACTTTCTTTGCCCGTCTGCGGAGGGATCTCCGCAGATTTCGGTTTTGCTGGTTCCGGTTATAAAAATAATTTTCTCTAAGCATATTTTCCTCCATCATAATCGGTTATCTTCTATCGTTACGGATCACTCGCCTGTGATCTTCTGTTTTCCACCGATTCCACGCTTTTTCAGCCATTTTTTGTATGCCTTTTTCTTGGCTTTTGGCACTTTCACAACGGCTTTTTTGTGAATCTTTGCAAATGCTTTTGTACCAACTGTTTTCGCCTTTAATTTAGTGGTTTGGATCGTAACCTTTTTCAGGTTT
>OHZG01000304.1_pt1 | contig 20887 bp, 17 predicted proteins | sample 1580431 | NCBI WGS metagenome assembly OHZG01 (sample SAMEA3882527, study PRJEB24775) | human gut metagenome | biome: human-associated habitat; feature: intestine environment; material: feces | place: Netherlands | collected 2009/2010 | reverse complement strand
GGTTTCCCGGGCGGTATGCCGGGCAACATGAACAACCTTATGAAACAGGCGCAGAAAATGCAGCGTCAGATGGAAGAGGCACAGAAAGAATTAGAAGAAAAAGAGAAAGGAAATAGCAAACTATGCCGACAAAGAAAAATATGATGAAAAAGAACTTGGAAAATTTGCATCTGAAGGAAAGGATAAACTATGGCTACAGAAAAGTCATTATTATGATGTTAGTCTCAGGTCTGTTTTCTATTGTGGTTATAGGTATGCTATTTGCCAATACGATGCATTATGTACAAAATGTTACTGTTGCAGACCGGGCGGTGAAAATCTGCAGGATAAATGTTAACTCATCAGCGAGAAATATCAGGGAAATGGCATTAAATAATGATACATCCTCTTATGACGGTTATGAGCAGACGGTAGAAAGACTGCTTGCAGAAGTTAATACCCAACTGAAAAATTTAAAGAACTCCGGAGTTATTCCGGATGCGGATTGTGAAGAATACGCATCTGCCCTTACAGACTGGGGAAACATTGGTTATTCCATCATGAAAGAAATCAAAAGCGGTGACAAGGATAAGGCAGTTGATTCAATTCTGAATGATTGTACCCCGGCATTAAATAAAGCCGTAAAAATTGCAACAAGATTAGATGAAATGACCGATGAGGTAAGCAGCCAGGCAGTCAGAATTACGGTTATTTCTGCAGTGGCAGGAATTGTGTGTATTATTATTTGTCTGGTTTTGGCATGGAAACTGGCAATAAAAACAGGCAAAAAAGTACTTGAGTCAATTTTAGTACCATTACGTGAAGTGGAAGCCGTTGCACAGGAATTAACAGATGGAAACCTGCACAGCACGCTGGACTACCATTCAGATGATGAGATTGGAATACTGGCACACAATATGCGCAAATCCATCCGCATTCTGGGAAGCTATGTAGATGATATTGGACGTTCAATGAAGATGTTTGCAGAAGGAAATTTTGATGTGCAGCCGGAAGTAGAGTGGAAAGGGGATTTCGTTGGAATTCTAAACTCCTTTATGTTGTTTGAAGAAAGCATGGCAGAGACAATAAAGGGAATCCAACATGTTTCAGATGAAGTTTCGGGTGCCGCAGATCAGGTAGCATCAAGTTCCAATGACCTTGCGGATGGAGCAACAAATCAGGCAGCAGTTGTAGAAGAACTGACCGCAACAGTCGCAGGTGTTTCTGAACAGGTAGGAAAAAATTCACAATCCGCAAAAGAAATCAGTGGAAGAGTAGACGAACTTGGAAATGCCATTCTGGAAAGCAATGGTAAAATGAGGGATATGGTTGATTCCATGAATGAGATCAACGGGGCATCAAAAGAGATTGACAAGATCATTGCAACAATCAATGAAATTGCGTCCCAGACGAATCTGCTTGCATTGAATGCTTCCATTGAGGCTGCAAGAGCAGGGGAGGCAGGAAAGGGATTTGCAGTGGTAGCGAATCAGGTCAATGTGCTGGCAGACCAGAGTGCCCAGGCAGCAAAGGAATCCGCAACATTGATTGAAACCTCTGTAAAAGCCGTGGAAAAAGGTATGGTGATTGCAGGGCAGACGGCATCACAATTGCAGGAGGTCGCTGAGAATTCCCAGATCATTACAAAAGAAGTCACAAATATTGCAGAAACGTTAGAGACACAGACAACAGAAATCCAACAGATTAATGATGGAATTGAACAGATCAATGATGTCGTACAGACGAATTCGGCAACATCTGAAGAATGTGCAGCAGCCGGTCAGGAGATGAGCAGTGAAGCAGAAAATCTGCGTGAAATGATCCAGAAATTTAAAGTTGCAGAAAATAAAAATTAAAAACGGTGCAAAAAATTATTGATGTTGAATTTACATATAAAGTTGTCGCAGGTAGGAACTATAATTTGACTTGTGACATATATAAATGTGGGAAAAGGATGCAATGAGGAAATGTGCGTTATTGGTTTTAAACTGATAACGCACATTTTAAATTATATGAATAGTAATATCATCGCAAAAAAGCATAAAAGTAGAAAAAGTTAAAAATATCGTGGATATAGTGCTAGAATTGTTGAAAAAAGTAAGTTAAAATACAGGAAAACAACAAGTGTAAAGGGGAAATTTTATGGAATATTCAGCAATTTTTCATGATATGGATAAAAGGTTTAGCTATGCAGTTGATAAGGATTTATTTGTGATACGCGTGCAGGTAAAAAAGGATGATATGAAGGAGGTAATCCTTCACTATGAGGACAAGTATATACCTATGGAGCGTAAGGATACCAGAAAGACAGTTCCGATGAAGAAGGTTGCTGTCTCACAGTTTCATGATTATTATGAAGCACAGATAAATATGCATTTGATCTGTCTGCGTTACTTTTTCGAATTTACGGACACGCAGGGAGAAAAGGTATATTATGGAAATTATGAGTTTGATAAGGAATGCATTACAAACAGGGACAGAATGTTTGACTGTCCGCAGAACCTCCGGGAGGAAGAGATGTTTGAGGTGCCGGAGTGGGCAGCAAACAAGGTCGTGTATCAGATTTTCCCATCCCGTTTTGCAGCTACGGAGCCGGTAGACAAAGAACTGTGGTATAAAGCACCGATTACGCCTATGGATGATCTGCATGGAAATCTCAGGGGAATCATCGAACATATGGATGATATTCAGAATCTGGGAATCGATGTGCTGTATATGACACCTATCTTTCAATCAAATTCGTGCCATAAGTATGATACCACGGATTACTACCAGATAGACCCGTCCTTTGGAACAACAGAGGATCTCAAAGAGCTGGTACAAAAAGCGCATGAGCGTGGTATGAAGGTAGTCCTGGATGCGGTATACAATCATACGGGAAGAGAATTTTTTGCGTTTGCGGATATCCTGGAAAATGGTGAAAAATCCAAATACCGGGACTGGTATTTTATTGATGGATTCCCACTTAAAAGCGAATGGGGAGAGATCCCAAACTTCAAATGTTTTGGTTATTATGGCGGAATGCCAAAGTTAAACCTGAAAAATCCTGAAGTTGAAAAATACATTACGGATGTTGCATGCTACTGGATTAAGGAATGCGATATTGACGGATGGAGACTGGATGTAGGAGACGAAATCAGCCATTTCTTCTGGAAGAATTTCAGAAAGGCAGTAAAGGCTGTGAAGAAAGATATGCTGATCATTGGGGAAATCTGGCATTATGCAGGAGATTTCCTTGAGGGGGATGAATGGGATACAGTCATGAATTATCCATTTTACCTGAACCTGATCGATCTGCTTGCAGACGAAAAGATTACGGTCAGCCAGTTCGTACAAAATCTTGGATATTTGAAGGGACGCTTACACAAAAACTGCTATCCCCTTATGTGGAATCTGATCGACAGCCATGATACCGCAAGATTTTTACATCTGTGTAACGACAATAAGAAAAAGCAGCATCTGGCAGCCGCTTTTCAGTTGTTACTGCCGGGAATGCCGATGATTTATTATGGAGATGAGTATGCGATGCCGGGAGCAAACGATCCGGACTGCAGACGGGGCATGTACTGGGATGAAGAATACCAGGACAAAGAGATGTATGAATGGTACAAGCGGCTGATTCAGGTCCGGAAAAGCCATGCATGCATTGTAGAAGGCGAACTGGCTGGGAGCGTCACAGAAGATGAGGAAGGGACAATTGTCCTGATCAGAAAAAATGGCGAGGAGACCATTGCCATGATTTTCAACTGCAGCAGCAGTGCAAAAAAATTTAATGAGTACACCGAGAAGTACAATCTGCTTACCGAAAACACCTTTGATGGAAATGTAGAGGGGTTTGATGCTGCGGTAATCGTGCTTTAAGAAGCCTTACGGCAGATGGTTTCCCGGGAGTTTGTCTGTGGGAAGAAGAGGGAAAGCACCAGTATTTCTGGTAATGTAAAGTACGGAGGATGATATGACGAATGTAAAAAAGAAGGGTGGAAAACGGTTTGGGGCAATTGTACTTAGCCTGATATTATTGCTTTCCCTGGTGTTTCCATATCCTGTGATGGCAGACCAGACAGCGGCAGACCAGACAACGGCAGCTTCCGTTTATGCCATTCACAAGACAGGTGATGATAAGGAAAATTTTGTGATTGTTATCATGGGTGAGGGCTATACCCAGGAACAACAGGAACAATTTTTGAAGGATGCAACGGCAAAAGCACAGGGGCTGCTAAAGTGGTCTCCTTATAAAGAGTATTCCGACAGGATCAATATTTATGCAGTACAGACGGTGTCCAATGAAACTGGTGTGGGCGTGATGTATGGGGAGTCGAACCCGGACACATATTTTCATGTGCAGGCATTCGGGAAATCCTGCTATTTTGCAAAGGACGGGGAAGATAAAGCCAGGGCACTGAGGGCAGAGCTGGAGAGCAGATATCTGGATACCGGTGCAGCCGTTGGAACCATCCATATCATTTGTAATACGACTGCGAATATTGGTTCTTCTTCCAATGCACTCTTTTCTTTTTCCGCAAATTCGAATGAGAATGCGCAGGGGGATGTCATGACCCATGAAATTTCCCACAGCATCGGAAGATTAGGCGATGAGTACGATAAAAAGATGCAGGGAGAAAATATTTCCGATACCTCGGACCCGGATAAGATTAAATGGCATAAGATGCTGGGATTCCGTGGAATCGGAATAACGGCAGCAGGAACAGAAACGGTATTTGCACCGAGCCGCGTCTGTATGATGAGGGATCTTGGGAATCCGTTCTGTGAAGTGTGTAAGATGGAACTGGCGCGGAGATTAAATAACCGTGATTATGTCAGCAGGCAGGCATCTGTTTATGTGTGCGATCCTGAAATTACAATTCCACATACCAGGACAGGAACACTTGACAGGGATAGTGACCAATACCGGATCGACGAGAAAAATATCACAAAAGCAAATGGACAGGACCTGGAATTCCGTACAATCGTACAAAATATAGTGGATGCCAAACAGCATTTGAAGATTACTTTCCGTATTATTGGAGCAGACAATACAGTCAAATATGAAAAAGAAGAAACATATACCGTTCCGCCACACAGTAACTGGTATGATCCGGATGCTGCCAGAGAGTCCCTTTCTGTCACACTTCCTGCGGTAACTGGTCTGGTTTCCGGGGACAGACTGGAAGGAAAGATCATAGATGAGGATACCGGGAAAATTCTGGCTGACAATCAGACGGCAGGGCAGGCGTGGAGTACCGTAACGATTCGTTATATGCTGCAAAACGAAGACGGAACCGAAACAACAGTGCCTGATACGGCACCTGCGACAGTATATGTACCAAAGAATTCTGCGTATACGTTAAGAAGTCCGGATTTATATGGATATACATGTGTAGGAAACAGTGCAAATCAGGGAGAAATAAACATCACAGAGGATCGCCAGGAGATCACTTATTATTACCGGAAAAACAGTGAGATGCCGGAAATACAAACCGTACCTGTCCGCGTAACTTATGATGGAAAACCCCATACATTTGATATCAAACAGGAAGATGGTGTACAAATCCGTTACAGTTTGACAGAAAACGGATCGTATACACAAACGGAGATGCCGTTTTACACAGAAGCAGGCCAGTATAAGATTTATTTTAAAGCGGAAAAGGCATCTTTTATTCCAACATACGGGGAGGCTGTCCTGGAAATCGAAAAGGCTTCCACCAACATGCAGCTGACCGCAAAAACCGATACGCTTAAAGGTGCGGGGACAGTAGAATTACAGCTTTGCAGACAGGGGATTCCGGAAGATGCCGGGATAAAAGTAACCTGTGATGTTTCCGGGATCACATTAGAAGAAAAGGGAACGGATCACTGGATGGCAACGCTTCCGAATGAAACGAAAACATATACGTTCACCGCATGTTATAATGGGAATGGCAACTATACAGGAAGTAAGGCAGATTGTCAGGTCCGTGTAACGGCAGATCATTCCCAGACCGGGGGCGGTTCTGGTGGAAGTTCCGGCGGAATATCCGGAGGCGGTTCAAGTGGAGGTTCTGGCGGAAGTTCTGGTGGAAGTTCCGGAGGCAGTTCCGGCGGAGGTTCCGGTGAAAATGCCGGTGGAAGCACGGACGGATCATCTGGCAATGTTTCACCGGATTCCGGCACATTACCGGCACCGGATCATGCAAAAGAAGAACCGGGGAATGTGACACCGCCACCCGCAGCAGATACGTCCGTTTCTGTTAAGGATATTAATGTCAAAGCAAAAACTGCAGTTAAAAATAATACGGTCAAAGTGAAGAATATTGCAGCAGTTTTGAAAAAAGAAATTACAAAGGCAGAAAAAGAACAGGGTGGCAGGATAAAAGACCTGTCTGTTGAAATAACTTTTGATACGGCAAAAGCCGGAAACTGGAAGAATCTGCATCTTGAAATGGACGGGCAGGCGGTAAATTTACTTGTCAAAAAGAATGTAAAAGAATTGAAGGTCAATGGTGGCAATGTAAATCTTACCTTTGATTCGAAGGCATTAAAAGAATTAAAGAAAGAGATGAATACAGCTGTGGTTATCAAAATGAAACAGGCTGACAAGAAAAATCTTTCTGCCAGGGCAGGGAAAATTATTGGAAAACGTCCGGTTTATGATTTTTCCGTCACAGGAATCAAGAAAAAGCAGTCGTCTGTCCTGAAAAAGGGACGGATCAGGGTCGCTGTTTCCTATAATGCTTCGAAAAAGGAAAAAGACAAAAAGATTTTTGCATATAAAATTGATAAATACAGTGCAGCAGTTAAGATACCGGGATCTTATTATGATTCCGATACAAAGACCGTTAACTTTGTAAGCCGTGGGTTTTTCACAGTTGCAGTAGGCTGTGAAAAATGATGAAACATAAAAAATCATCGTTCACGTTAAAAAAACTGTAATTCATGTCGAAAAAGACAAAAACCGGTTTTCATTTGGTATAATGATAGAGCTCATTTTAGTAAAAATGAGTTCATACCGTGAATGATGGAGGGGATAACAATCATCGTTTTAGAAGAAATATTAATGGCAAACGGATTGACCGTGTTAATGATGTGGTTTCTTTTGTTTTGCAGACGAAAGAACAGAGAGAGCCTTCATGTGGGAGATAAAATATATGATGGAATAGCAATCGTAAATTTAGTGGGGGCATTGTCTGAAACCATTGCTTTTCTCGTAGATGGAAAACAGTTTACTGGCAGCCGGCAGATTAATTATATCTCTAACAGCATATGCTTTATAGGGACAGTCAGTATGGGTATGCTTTGGTGTATGTACGTGGAATTGCGTATCTATCGAAATTATAAAAGAATGGTTCAAAAAGCAGGAGTGGAGATATTTCCCTGGCTGGTAGAAGTAATTATGGTTTTATGTAATCTGTTTGGAACAGGGATTATGTTTAAAATATCCGGGGAGAATGTATATCAGAGAACTGCCGGTGTGCTGGTGGGATATATTTCGCTTGTCATATATTTTGCTTACAGTATCTATCTGGTGTATCATTCCAAAAAACAAGGGGTTAACCTGAATTTTTTCCCGGTGATCTATTTCGTTGGTCCTTGTTTTGCAGGTGTAGTTCTCCAGTTCCTTTTTTATGGAATTACATCATCATGGGTGCTGGTTGCGGTCGCATTGATATTTGTGCAGATGCAGTCATACGCAGAGAGTTTGTATATGGATGAGCTTTCCGGATTATACAACCGGAGATATTTTAATGCGGTGCTTGCGGAAAAGAAAATTGCAAGCCATAAATCCTTATATGGAATCATGATGGATGTAAACGATTTCAAGTGTATTAATGACAATTTAGGTCATAGTACGGGCGATAAGGCTATTTGTACGTTGGGAAATATACTCATCAGATCCATACCGGATGATGGTATGGCAATCCGGTATGCGGGAGATGAGTTTATTGTGCTGCTGTCAGGTGTTGATACGGAGCGTGTCTTAGCGACAATGGAGGAGATTAACCATAATCTGTCCCGGTTTAATGAATCCGGGATAGAACCGTTTCGTTTAAGTGTTTCCATGGGATACACGGAATTTGGGACAGAAGATGATGCAGAAACTTTTTTAATGCATATGGATGAGAAAATGTATGAGGAAAAACGGAAATATCATATGCGAAAGAAATCAGCCGGTTTGGAAAATAAAGTATAGCATTACGTTCCTGCCATTTGTCCGATAACTGGTTGCAATGGCACAAGAAAAGAAAATATTATAATCATCAAACGAGTAGCAGACTGGTGTAAATCCGGTTTTGCTGCTCGTTTTTATATTTATGGTTATAGGCAGGGATGCTCCGGATTTCAATACAGTAAATAACCGTGTTATGGTTGATGGAGAGGCATTTTTTGTTTTATGAGAAAACCAGTTACCCATATAGATAACTGGTTTTTAAGGGATAATGTTAATGAGTATGTGCGATAGTGGAGTTATCAAGAAGTGTTCGTAAGGCATCCTGAAGGACTTGTGAGCAGTTGATTCCGCGCTTGTCAGCAAGACGGACCATCCAACTTGGAAGAGAAACATTTTTTCGAACGGCGCGAGTATCTGTCTGGGCACGATATTCAATGGTATCTGCGGAAATCAGGGAACAGATTGTGCCGGCATCAACACTTAATTTTTCCTGTGGTGATGGAGGAGCAATCGGTTCGCCTTCATCCTCTGCAACAACAAGCCATGCGCTCATTGCATCGGTAATTTGGTCAATTGCATCAGAAAGACTATTGCCAGTAGTGATGCATCCAGGAAGATCAGGGACTTTTGCGTAGTATCCAGATCCGTCCTCGATAGGTGTAAACAAAGCTGTATAAATATATTTCATAGTAACCCTCCTATTTGGAAGCAGGAAACATATTTAATGCATCCTGCTAATATTGGCTTCCTTGAAGATGTACTTCATGTCGTTTTCATTGAAATCGTGTCGTTTGACAGGTACGGTGCTGTGTGTCTGCGGATTGTAGTAAATGTCGTGATTAGCACCGTGGCGTTTCAATTCATAACCGGAAGCACTGAGTTGTTTAATCGTTTGTTGCCTTGGATTCATTATGTACCTCCTTTAATTATATCATACACAATATTACACAAAAGTCAACTAAAATACACAAAAATACACAAGAAATAAAGTGAATGTGCACTACGGAATTTTCCAAATCAGCCGGAATTGTTTTTACCGGAGGCGGCAGATTGTGCAGAGAGTCATGAAGCAGAGGTTGGGGCGGATTGTGGAGGAGCAGGTCGGACAGTTGAGGATGGTTTGGCAATAATTTTTATTTGATATAATCGAACACATGTTTTATTATATAGGCATATAGGGAGGTAGCAAATGGGAGAAAATTTAATTTCTCCATCTTTTCAAGAAATCTGTAAAGGAGTAAACACAAAATCAAAGTCATGTGTGCATGATAGGCTTAAAAAGTTAATGGGAAAAGGCTATATAACTCTGCGAGAAGGGGGAACCAAGAACAATTTGCTCAATTGGGTATAAATTAGTAAAAGAAAGCGAGGAGTAAAGAATGTATACAAAGTTGTTGTCGGTAATTGCCATCATAGAAATAATGTGGGGAACAATATTTTCAGTTTTGCATACTGATTGTTGCTATTATCAATCTGATCGTAATGATCTTTTCTAACCATAAAAAATAACCGCCCCTACCAAAGACCGGTTATTTTTTAAAACTAACTTTGGCAAACCGCCTACACGGTATTGCGTTTTGTATTTTCATAATACCATTGCGTAATTTTTTGTCAATGATTTAAAGATCTTTGCTGGATACCGGCATAAAATAAGGTTCAGACCATTGTAAAACTCAAATGAATAATGAAGTTTATAATTAGTGTCTGCTTACTCAGCAGGCACTAATTATATTTTATTAAATTGTTTTATTATCTGCGAACAATTTCTAATCGTTCGCGCTGGATAAGTTTTTCATACTGTCTCAATTGAAATACTGTCTACCTGTGCACTTAAATGATTTTAGACACCAGATCCATATCTATTATAGAGTAAGATCAGTATAAGCAAAACGAGTATCACTATATATCTTTTTTTCATTATTATAAATAACTTGAAGCGTAGAAATTGGTTTTACTCGAATAAGTTTGCGATGTAATCTTTACAATTCCTACATTTCCAACTCCAACATAAGTATCAAGATTTCCAGAACATTTTAAGGTAATACAGGAGGAAGTACATGTGGTTTTGTTACTTTGTCCAGAAAGTTTATATGTATATATAACAAAGTCAGAATCTACGCTTGCATTAGAAGCACTTGCATTTGTCCAGTGCTTTCCACTATAATATCCAACGGCATCACAACTATATATAATATATAGAGATGAACATTATAATTCCCGCAATTTCATTTCATTTATTTTCTTTTTGCGCGTAATCGTTCTATTTCTTTTTATCCGATTATAAATTGATATAACAGCAGGAATATTTGTAAGCATAAAGATAATGATACAATTGTGTATCTTATCCTTTATAGACATCTGATTTTTGGAAACGAAACTATATGAGAGTGTCAATAACCCCTGCTTCTCAACGCGTTCAAAACTTTCTGGTTCAAAATTAAGATACACTATAATTAATACGATTGAAAGAACAAGAAAAATAATTGGTGTTAATGATACGGTAGTTGTTCTTCTTTTTTTATTTAAATATGATTCTAAAAAACGTACACAAATAATGGTTAATGCCATTATTATTACGATGAATAAAATGGTAGAAAATTTCATTTATTCTCCTTTTTGCTCTCTGTATTTTTTTATCAATATTTTTGCTGTGTCAAAATCAAGTTGATCATCTATTACCATTTTTTTAATTAATGAAATATAAGCGTCATTTTCTATTTGATCATTCATTTGCATTTTTTGTATAAGTCGATCAAGTCTCAATCGCACGGTAGGATATGTTATATGATACAATTTTGCAACCTCTTTTAAAGAGCCAGATGACATAACAAAATTTTTTATAAATGTGATATCTTCATCACTTAAATTGTATATCCATTCTTGCGCTTTTCGTCTCATTATCAACCCCTTTCTTTAATATTGTTGATATTATCATTTAATAATGTTAAAGTCAACTGCTAATATTATGTTATTTACATATTTTTATCTTAATAATCATTCGAAACCTCAAACTTGTAAAGATAAGGTTTTCAGATTCGAGGTTACTCTCAACCCCCCTTGCTTTTGTTTATATTTCTTCAATCATCAGTTATAAAAAACAGAAGCATTTTAATCAGTTCACCATGTCGGTTTCATTTATATTGGAAGCACAAGGTGTAGAGCAGAGATTGTCCGTGTCGGGTGGGTGGGGCAACTAAGAAATTGTTTGGTATTACAGCGGAAGAACTTTTGAAAAAAGCACGGTAAAATGCTGACTTATCAATTGAAAAATAATTATTTTGTATGGAATATCTGCATGGCCCCATAAGTATGCGGCAAATGCGGAGCCGTGGCCTTTCTCGACGGGCAGGAAAAATTCCGGCAGGTTGCGCACGTATTACACAATTGCTTGAGATTGGCGTGTGTTGTTGTATCCAGATGCAGGATCAGCGTTGCTGTCTTAAGCGGCCGGAGCATCTGCCCCTCGGTAAGCTGGATGCCATCCGGGGCAAGCCGCCCATAAATCTGTGGGAGCAGGTCAAGGGAATAGGTATCTCCCAGAAAAGATAATTCTGCAAGATACAGGCGGCTCTGACGTTCTACCACATGTGCAAACTCTTCATAAGCCTTTGACAAAAGCATCAGGCTGATGCAGTCCACAATGTAAGCCTCCTGGATCTGTTCATGGTTCAGATATAATTCCGACAGTTCATCCACTCCGTTTCCAAGCGTCACAAACCCATAGGCATAGTGAGGCAGGGAAACCCCGTCTAAATCCTGAGCCAGAGAGTAATACGCATAGGATTCAACCAGGGGAAGAAGTGCCGTATAAATTGCCTGAATATGAGGCAGGTCATCCGGAGGGAAATGGAAACGGCTGCAAAATTCGTTCCAGTCACCGGAGGATAATCCGGGAGTAAGTTTACATTTCATGGGATGCATCCTCCTTATTGGAAGCAGCCATAACGGCTGCAATTTCCTGAAAGCGGCCCGTGACCTTATCATAGTTCTTTCGGTGATGGGGAAAGCCACAGTTTATGCAGGATTTGATACCATTTTTTAAATATTCACAGTTTCCACCACAGGATTTCCCGAGTGTATAGAGGGGACAATAACAAAACAGACAGTTAAAGTCCTCCTCCGGAATTCCTTTATGGCATGGAAAATATTCACATTTTTTATTTTGAAAAAACTTATAATATTCGCTCAAAATGGTTTCCTCCAATCAAAGCACAATCATAGCATAATTATATCGGAACAACAAGCGGATCGCAAGAAATGCGAATGACATAAAAATTGCATTTCAGTGGGAAATGATACCTTTTGCCCCTTTTATCATTACATTATTTACATCTTTTTAAGAGCGAAGGTATAGTGGCTCAGGCAATTGAGGGTTTGAAGCAAAAAGTTGAAAATTAAATAAAAAATACTTGACTTAAAGTTAACTTTAAGTGGTATATTATGATAGATAAAATCGGAAGGAGAATTTATTATATGTATATCGAAAAGATTAACGGACCGGAAGATGTGAAGAAATTGAATATAGAAGAGATGACAGCTCTCGCAGAAGAAATGCGTCATGCATTATTAAAGAGGGCAAGTATTCACGGCGGGCATTTTGGCCCGAATTTTGGCATGGTAGAGGCAATCATTGCACTGCATTATGTTTTTGAGTCCCCAAAGGACAAAATGGTATTTGATGTTTCCCATCAGACCTATCCGCACAAGATGCTGACCGGTCGAAAAGATGCCTATTTATATGAAGAACATTACGATGACGTGACGGGATACAGCTGTCCGCAGGAAAGTGAACATGACCATTTTACGGTCGGACATACCTCTACATCCGTCAGTCTGGCATGCGGTCTGGCAAAGGCAAGGGATCTTCGTGGGGAAAGTGCAAATGTGATCGCAATTATCGGAGACGGTTCTTTAAGCGGAGGAGAAGCCTTAGAAGGAATGGATTTTGCAGCAGAATTAGACAGCAACATGATCATTGTAGTAAATGACAATGATATGTCAATTGCAGAAAACCATGGAGGACTTTATTCAAATCTGAAATTACTCCGCGAGACAAACGGACAGGCAGAGTGCAATTTATTTAAAGCCATGGGACTAGATTATGTCTATGTGGATCATGGAAATGACTTAAGGGAGCTGATCGGGGCTTTCAAACAGGTAAAAGACAGTAAGAAACCGGTTGTTGTCCACATTAATACATTAAAGGGAAAAGGTTATAAACCGGCAGAAGAGCATAAGGAAGAATGGCACTGGCATCTTCCATTTGATATTGAGACTGGAAAATCCCATTTTCCGGAAGTGGAAGATTATTCTTCGGTGACCTGTGAATATCTGATTGAAAAGATGAAAAAGGATCCGACAGTTGTTACAATTACATCCGGAACCCCGACGATTCTCGGATTTACGCAGGAGAAAAGGAAACAGGCCGGCCGGCAGTTTGTAGATGTGGGAATCGCGGAGGAGACAGCGGTAGCACTTGCTTCCGGAATTGCCAAAGGTGGCGGAAAGCCGGTATACGGTGTGTATTCCAGCTTTATCCAGAGGACGTATGACCAGATTTCACAAGATCTGTGTATTGACGGGAATCCGGCAACGATTGTTGTGTATACGGGATCGGTATTTGGCATGACGGATGTTACCCATCTGGGACTGCAGGATATTCCGATGCTTTCTAATATTCCGGGACTGGTTTATCTGGCACCGACAACAAAGGAAGAATATCTGTCAATGCTTGACTGGAGTGTGGAGCAGAAGGAAATGCCGGTTGCGATCAAACTTCCGGGCGGAGATATGATTTCGGATGGCAGAGAAGTCAAAAAAGACTGGAGTCAGCTCAACACCTATGAGGTAACGGAGAAGGGAAGCAAAATTGCACTGATCGGACTCGGAACATTTTATTTCCTGGCACTGCAGACCGCAGAAATGCTGGAGAAAAAAGGTATTCATGCAACGGTAATCAACCCGTATTATATTACCGGACTGGATAAGGGACTGCTGGAGAAGCTGAAGGCAGACCATGACACGGTAGTTACACTGGAAGATGGCATCCTGAATGGTGGTTTCGGAGAAAAAATCGCAAGATTTTATGGAAGCAGTGATATGAAAGTCTATAATTACGGATTGAAAAAAGAATTCCTTGACCGGTATGATGTAAATGAGGTATTAAAAGAGAATCATCTGACAGCAGAGCAGATTGTAAATGACGTATTATAGAAGGCAGAAATAAACAACAAACCTTGTGAGAATCGACACAATATGGTAAAATATAACATACTAGAGCTTATTTTGCATAGTGGTTAGAATAGCGGGCTCATGGAAGGAGCGGTATCATATGAAGAATAAAGATTCGAAAGCAAGGATGCAGATGATTTTCGGGATACTTTTGTTTGCGTTTATTTTTATGGCAGAGTTGTATGCCATAGTCAATTTCCCGAAGATGTTTATTGTTCTGGCTGTTTTGGCAGCAGCAGATCTGATATGCCTGTATGTTGCAATCAGAGGCGTGATTTCAGTATATGAGACAAAATATGCCCGGAGAGAGGAACAGTATGAGAGTATTTTCAAGTCGGAAAAGGCATCATATCTCATGCTGAAAAAATATTTTGAGGAAATATCGGTGAAGCTTGCATACATGGAAGAGGCATCTAAGATTCCGACAGAGGAAATTGTTAATGCACAGAAGGGAATAGCGAAAGTAATTATCAAGCGGTCCCATGAGAATACCGATGCATTGATGAATTCATACGAACAGCTGATCGACCGGTTTGATACGTTCCAGAAAGGAATGGATGGGTTCGGTACAGTTGCGGGTGCTTATAAGGACGAGATTCTTTCAGCCTGTAAGGATGAAATTTCTTCGGTGCAGAAGGATGGAAAAGAACAGGAACATTCACAGGATAAAGAGATAGCCGCAAAGCTGCAGGAAATCATTATTGCAATGAAAGATATGGAACTGCGCCTGAATCAGACCATTATGAACAGTCAGAAAGTGGTTGTTTCCCAGCCGCAGGTTTCTGTACCTGTGGCAACACCTGTAGAGCCACAGCCGGCACCGCAGAATCATGTGGAAGAAATACCGGCAGAGCCGGAGATTTCACCAGAGCCGGAAGAAAGTATGGAGCCGGAGCCTGAGATTTCGCCGGATCTGGAAGAAAGTATGGAGCCGGAGCCTGAGATCTCACCGGAGCCGGAAGAAAGTATGGAACCGGAGCCGGAGATTTCACCAGAGCCGGAAGAAAGTATGGAGCCGGACCCGGAGATTCTGCCGGATATACCGGAAGGGGAGAGTTTTGAGCCGGAGGAAGAGCCTCCGGTCATGGCAGCGGATGAGATTATCCCGCCGGACCCGGAAGAATCCATTGAGGAAGCAGAAGAACTGGTAGAACCGGACCCGATTCCGGAGGAAGCGATTGTTGATGAAGCGGATGATGAGAACCTGCCGGAGGAAGAACTTCCACCGATGCCGGATCTGTCAGATCCAAACCGTTCCATGAGCCCGGATGAGATAGCTGCGCTGTTTGCGAATATGGGCAACGATAACAATGCGGATAAAGTTGAGGAACCTGCCGAGGAAACTGTGGAACCGGAGGATATTCCGGAGCCGATTGAAGAGCCGGAAGCCGTAAAAGAAGCACCGCTTCAGCCGGAAGAACCGGCAGATCCCAATAAGGCATTAAGCCCGGATGAGATAGCTGCCCTGTTTGCAAGTATGGGAACCTGAAAAGAATAAAATAACAGGCAACGGATGCCATCTGTTCCACGTAAAAACGTGTGACAGATGGCGTTTTGCTATAAAAATGCCATAAAAAAAATAGTTGCATTTCTTTTTCATTGTGTTATACTTAGGTCGTTGCAATTTAATAGTTTAAAGCAGAGTAGACACATGTGCGTTAAGTGCCGGATGAACAGGGAGTTGTCACCCGGACGAAAAGAGAATCTTGCGGTACATGAGTCGCATCCCGCTGCATCCGAAGATAATATTATCTCCAGTTGTAGTACGGTGAGGTCTGCAAAGGAGGTAATTTTTTTATGAAAAAATTCGTTACTTTGTTCACCGATTCTTTCCGTGAATTAAAAGCGGTAAGAACCATCACTACCATGGCAATGCTTGCTGCAGTTGCTGTAATTCTAGGATTTTTCTCCATTGAATATGGGCAGTTTATTCGGATTGGTTTTTCCAGTATTCCAAATGGTATCATTGATTATCTGTTTGGACCGGTGGTTGGAGGAATTTTCCACGGTGCGTTGGATATTATCAAGTATATGATGAAGCCAACCGGACCATTTTGTCCACAGCTGACGCTGGTTGTTATACTGGCCGGAATCCTGTATGGATGCTTTTTTTATAAGAAAAAGCTTACGATCTGGCGTGTGCTGGCAGCTAAATTTGTAGTTATGCTGGTCTGTAACGTGATTCTGACAACACTTTGTCTGAATGTGTTATATGGACAGGCATTTATGGTGCTTCTTCCGGCGCGTGCGCTGAAGAACCTGATTATGTGGCCAATTGATTCGGTGATCTTTTTTGCAATCACAAAGGCCTTAGAACAGATTGGACTCTTTCGCATGTTCCAGAAGCCTGTACTTGCAAATTCTGCAAATATGCAGGGGAATTAGAAAATTTAATAAGTTATAGAACAAAAGCCGTCCGCAGAAAGAAAACTGCGGACGGTTTTTTATAAATTTATTTACGGATTGGATGGGTGGCAATATTTTTTAAAATACGAACAGCGGTCTGCATACCTTCCACAGAGATGTGTTCATATGGGCCGTGGAAACCATAACCGCCGGTACCGAGATTTGGACACGGCAATCCCATAAAGGACAGTCTTGCGCCGTCTGTACCGCCACGGATCGGACGGGAGAGCGGTGTCAGACCTTCGGAGGCAATTGCCTGTTTTGCCAGATCCACGATCTCCATTTTATCCTCAATGACAGAGATCATATTCTCATACGAATGTTCGATGTCGAGCGTGACGGTTTCCGGTCCATATTTCTGATTCATGGATTGTGCAACGTCACGCAGATTCTGCAGCCGTTTCTCAAATGTGGTTTTGTCATGGTCGCGGATAATAAAGGAGAGGGTGGCAGAAGCCACATCTCCGGACATATCGGTCAGGTGATAGAATCCTTCCCGTCCGCTGGTGTGCGCCGGCGTTTCCGCTTCCGGAAGCCGGGAAACAATCTCACATCCCACCAGTGCCGCATTGACCATAATGTCTTTTGCTTCGCCCGGATGGACATTTACACCTTTAATATGAAAGATGGCACTTGCGGCATTAAAATTTTCGTAAGCCACTTCGCCTTCGTAATCACCGTCCACTGTGTATGCATAATCTGCCTGAAAGATAGCAAGATCAAACAGATCCGCACCTGCACCGACTTCTTCGTCCGGTGTAAATCCGATCCAGAGTTCCCCGTGTGGTGTACCTTCTGCAATCAGTTCTTCCACGGCTGTCATGATTTCGGCAACACCTGCCTTGTCATCAGCGCCCAGAAGTGTGGTACCGTCTGTCGTGATCAGGGTTCTTCCTTTTAAAGAGGCAAGGGATGGAAAATCACTTACCTTTAAGACGTCCTGACTTCCTTTTAATAAGACATCCCTGCCATCATAGCCGGGAATGATCTGTGGTTTGACATCTTTTCCGGAAAAATCCGGGGCGGTATCCATATGAGCGATAAAGCCGATGGATTTACAGTTTTCCATGCCCGGTGTGGCAGGAAGCTTGGCATATACATAGCAGTGATCGGTGAGGAGTATATTGGTAAGACCGAGAGTTTCCAGTTCCTGCTTTAAGGCTTTTGCAAGCGTGAACTCACGCTCACTGCTTGGAATGTCACTGCAGGATTCATCGGAGGTTGTCCAATAGCTGACATATTTTAGTAATCTTTCTTCTACGTTCATGTTAAATTGTTCCTTTCAAATATGCTTTTAAAAAAATTTTAAAAAAATAAAAAAAGTGCTTGCTTTTTTAATACTCCTATTATATAATAACTCTTGTCTTAAGGAAAGACACAAAACAAACAACTTAAAAATGCGCGATTAGCTCAGCTGGCAGAGCACCTGACTCTTAATCAGGGTGTCCAGGGTTCGAACCCCTGATCGCGCACTCGCAAAGCTTATTTTGATTGAATCAAATGGCAAAAGAACTCTTGACGAACAATGTGATTCGTTGGGGGTTTTTTTATTATATAAAATGCAAATAATTATAGAAAGAAACCATAGGGGGAAATATGGAGAAAGTATATGAGTATGCAGCCGCGGTTCTGGCAGAGGTCAAACGCGCGATTGCGGGGAAGGATGCCTGTATTACCAAAGCTTTTGCTACAATTCTTGCGGGAGGGCATATTCTGATTGAGGATGTGCCGGGTGTGGGAAAGACAACACTTGCCATCGCCTTTTCGCGCGTCATGGGACTTTTGGATCACCGTGTACAGTTTACACCGGACGTGCTTCCGGCAGATATTGTAGGATTTAACATGTACCAGAAAGAGACGGGACAGTTTGTGTACCATCCGGGAACGATCATGTGTAATCTGTTTCTTGCGGATGAGATCAACCGGACTTCGCCAAAGACACAGTCCGCGCTTCTTGAGGTGATGGAGGAGGGCAAAGTAACGGTGGATGGTGTGAGCCGGAAGGTGCCGCAGCCGTTTGTTGTCATTGCAACGCAGAATCCCAAAGGCAGTGCGGGAACGCAGCTTCTTCCGGAATCACAGCTGGACCGGTTCATGACCTGCATGAGCATGGGGTACCCGGATCTGCAGAGTGAGATGGAAATTGCCCAGGGAAAAACGATGACGAAAGCGGAGGATCTGCAGCCGGTTCTTCTTCCGGAGCAGCTGTGGGAGATGCAGCAGTATGTGGAACAGATTTATGTGCATGATCATGTTGCAAAATATATCGTACAGCTGATGGAGGCTACCAGAAAAAATGCTTACATTGAGCTGGGGGTAAGTCCTCGTGGCACGATCGCATGCGTGCGGCTGGCAAAAGCATGGGCATTTTTGCAGGGAAGAAATTATGTGATTCCGGATGATGTGACGGACATTTTTGCGGATGTGGCAAAACACCGTATTGTGCTCAACACAAAGGCACGGATCGGACATGTAACTGTCGATGCCACCCTGCAGGAAATTCTGTCGGATGTGGACAAACCAACAACATACAAAAGACTTAGGGGATAAATGTGGGCAGTTTTCTGATTGGAACAGGGGTGACGCTTGTCACATTTTATATAGCGCTGATCTATGGAAGCATCACGATCGGGCTGATTGGGTTTGCGGAACTGGTACTGATGCTGCTTGCATGTTTGTATCTGCTGATTTATTGCAGACATATCACGGCAGATATCAGGATTCCGCTTACCGTGGCGGAAAAAGGGAAAAAAGTTACGGTACAGCTTACCGTGGATCAGACCATGTTGTTTCCGGCAGCAAAAGTGCGTTACCGTGTGCGCTGTAGAAATACATTTGCCGGGTATGCCAGAAATTTCTGGTGGAACGGTGCCGGACTGATGCGCGGAATGCAGTGCATGGAAAAGCGTGTCGTGCTTTCTCATGTGGGAAGTTATGAGTATGAGCTTGTAAAAGTACGGATTTATGATCTGACCGGTCTGTTTTATGTGCATAAAAAAATAAAGAGATTTGCAGATATACAGGTGCTGCCGGAACTGGATGCTGTGGCAGTACAGGTGTCGGAGCGGGTACGCAGATATTTCGGAGAAGCGGAAAGCTACGATGATTTTCAGCCGGGAACAGATGTCAGCCAGATCTTTGATGTGCGGGAATATCGTCCGGGGGATCGCCTGCAGCGCATACACTGGAAACTCTCCGCCAAATCGGACGGGCTTCTGGTGCGGGAGGACAGTCAGCCGCTTGCCTGTGCGGTGGTATTTTTGCTGGACATGCTGCCACAGATGGCAGGAAAAGGCCGGCATATGAGGCGCAGCAGGGAAGCCTATGCGGAAACCTTTCTCACAATTGCGGCAGATCTGGTGTATTCGATGATGGATGCCGGCTGCCCGCATTATGTGGCATGGCAGGAGGAAACAGAAATCAAACGGTTGCGCGTCGAGGATGAGGAAAGCGTGTATCTGTTTTTGATGCAGTTTATGGAATGTCAGAAGGAAACGGCCGGTTCACTGCGACAGAGATATGAGCAGCAGTATCGCTGCGAGCATCCGGTACACAGGCTGGAACTGACACCGGAGCTTTTTCTTGTGCTGGATGGACAGACACTTGCGGATTTTGGTGGAGATAACTGGAGACAGAAGCTGGAAGAAATGGAGCTGGTATTGTGAACAGAAAGGACAGGAGAGGGAATAAAACCACATATTTGTCTGGCAATACCGGTATCCGGCTGATCTGTGAGGCGGTTGCTGTGGAACTGCTGTTTTATGCAATGCTTGCGATTTTCCGGAGTGCATTCGGATGGCAGCTGCCGATCCGTGCGCTTGGTAAAATGCAGGTGGCCATGCTGGTAAGTCTTGTGCTGTTTATCGTGGGAGTTCCTGCGACTGGAAAATATCAGAGGGTCTGCAAGGTTGTGCTTGAAATCGGATATCCGGCGGCACTCGTACTGTTTGGAATTTTTCATCGGAGAAAACTGACAGAGAGCGGAAAAATGCTGTTTCAGGCATATCTGTCATATTGGAATAAACAGTATGGAACAAATTATATGACCGGGGCCGGGACGGAGATGCGGTATACTTATATGCTGGCGTTTTTATTGGCAGTTGTTGTGCTGTTAAGTCTGATGTT
>OHZG01000252.1_pt1 | contig 23504 bp, 19 predicted proteins | sample 1580431 | NCBI WGS metagenome assembly OHZG01 (sample SAMEA3882527, study PRJEB24775) | human gut metagenome | biome: human-associated habitat; feature: intestine environment; material: feces | place: Netherlands | collected 2009/2010 | reverse complement strand
AATGCGAAGGAGTGGTTTAAGGCTGAAAAAAGTGCAATACAGCCGGCGTAGATTGTGGTATACTAAGGTAACAAGGCACTTGTTTCTATATGGTAGGGACAGGTGCCCTGATATAAAAACATTCATAAGGAGGGCTTGATTATGGCTAATCAGACACAAATTTTGAATGTTAGTGATGAGATGAAATTAAACGATAATGTGCAGATGAAAAATGTGAAAGAACAGGAAGAAAATATGTATTCTTCTTCATCAGACACTACTGAAGAATTGTGTTCTTCTTCGACAACCGATGCACGTAGAAACCATCGTGAAAATGCGCAGGGCGGATTAGGTTAAGAATAGACTAACTAAGTAGTGGATTGCATTATGCCGGGAGGGCGTTTTGAGTATGATGTTGATAATCTTTTGGAGAAACAGAAAATAGTATTTATCATGCCGGTATCTTCTTATTCTGAGCCATATGTCGAAGGCTATTTTATTGATACAAAAGGGAAAAAACATATTTACGGATTGTATGGACAGGCACCGTTCGAATCGATTGAAAAGGAATATTTGTATCATGTTAATATTGATTCAGAGCGTAAAACGGAAGGGACAACTATCATGGATTATCCGTTAAAGCAATTATATGGAATTCGGGTTATAGATGACAATGAAGAGTTTGTTTTCCTTGAATCAGAAACAGGTATTACAGAGAGACTTGATGATCCGTCAGCGGTTCAAATTTATGAAGAATTTGGTGAAGAATGGTATGTGCTGAGATGATTTGCACCTCATGGTTGCTTCGGTGGCTGTGGGGTGTTTTTTAGTGGTGAGGTTTGCACGATGTTGCGAATGCTAATTGCGGATATGGGGGGATACTTTACAGGCGCAACTATATATATTATCTTTAATAGAGAACAATTTAATTATGTTTTTGTCTTGCACGCAAGACAAATCTTGAATATGACGGTATAGATATAGAGGTCATACCAATCTGGAAATGGCTTCTCATGTCGGATCTGTAACACCTGACACCTTTTACTGTTACAAGATTTATTAAATTGAGGTATGTAGACATGAGAGAAACTATTCAAAATTATTTTGAAAAAACGAAGCAATATCCTAAATAGTACTCAAATGAAGATTTTAGTACTATTTGTGATGGTATTAAAAAGGAAATTGATAAGGGTGTATTTCTTGTTAAGAGGAAAGATGAAACAGATTTGTCTGTATTTGAAGAAAAATATGGATATAGATGGAGACGTGGAAGATAAGCCAATTGCCAATTCTCTAAAAGAACTTATTAACAATATGAATGTTATAATGTAGTTGTTTTATTGCAATTATATTTATATGATATTTTAGACATAAAAAAAGAAACGAGCAACCCGATTGAGCCATAAGGCTGTACACGACAAAAACCCCATTTCTTTATGTGATGATAATACTATAATAAAAGTTGAATGTCAATCCGAATATTCGGGAATAGATTGATTAAGAGCATCTAATTCAAGTATAGTGGATGAGTTAAGTATATGAAAATAGAACGTCGAGAAACTTTGAAGAAGAGAGGAAAGTAGAGGGGACTTCAATGAAAAATAAAGTAAAATTTGTATCTATTTTGGGTGATTCTATAAGTACATATTCAGGATATAATCCGATTGGATATAAGGTGTTTTATGATGAGTACAACTCTTTAAGAAATGACATGACATCGGTATATGATACATGGTGGGCAAAGGTAAACCAGTTCATTAACGCCTACATTTGTGTTAATAATTCTTATTCTGGAAGTAAGGTTACAGGTGAAAAATTCCCTAGTGGAAATTGTGATCAGCGTACATCAAATTTGCATACAGAGCAGTACACACCTGATATGATTCTAATATATTTAGGGTTTAATGATTTTGGAAACGGTGTTCATATTACAAATGATAAGTTGGGAAGCCCTTCATTTTTCTCGTCCTATTATAATATGTTGCAAAAGATAAAGATGAATTATCCGAAAAGCAGAATTATATGCGGGACATTGATGGAAAGTTATATGAAAGGCGATAATAGTTGGAAATTTCCACATAAATGGGCTGGTGTATCGATATATGAATACAATGCGGCAATAAAAATTGCTGCAGAAATTGCGGGAATTGAAGTTGCAGATCTGGCATCACAGAATTTACGTTATGAAACATTAGACGGATCACACCCTACAAAAGAGGGGCATATAACTTTGGCAAAAGCATGGATTAATTGTTTGAAAAAAACAGTATAACAGATGGAGATAAGGAGGAAAACAAATGCTGCTTATAGGATCCAGGATTCAGGAGTACCGGAAGAAAGCCGGTCTGAATCAGGAGGAATTTGCGGAAAAGATGGGAGTCAGCAGACAGGCTGTGTCCAAGTGGGAGAGGGATAAGGCGTATCCTGATCTGGACAGGCTTGTGTGTATATGTGAGATTCTGGATGTACAGGTTGGAGAACTTATATATGGAAAGGGTGATGAGCCGGAGGCGCCGGAAGAGGTGTCCGGGGATGGAACTTCAGCGAATAATGCTGTCCATCTGAAGAATCTCAGGGGAAAAGGCAGGCTTGCCAGATTGAAAATATTATTTTGCGTGATGGCAGCCATATGCGTTTTCTGTGTAATTGTGGTGGCGGTGCTGTTTGTGAGGAACGAGTGGATCAGCCATTCAGATAAGAACGGAAATGTGCGCGTGGAGAAGGTGTATCAGCAGTATACAAAAGCTGATCTGGCATATTTGGATGACAATGGCCGAAAGATCATGGATACTGTGTGGCTTGATGTACCGGGGGTACGGGATGGAGATTACATACAGTTGTACACAGGGGTGGACGGTGATGGTCTGTTTCTGAATTACAAGACATCAACCATAGTTGCCGCATCATTTGTCATGCTGGTGTTTATTATTCTTCTGATCCTCATTGGGCTTGAGATAAGAAGGATGAAGAAAGAAGATACACTTCAGATCATACTTGAGGATAAGACAGCCGATGAAAAAATGTAAAAAAATTGTCTGCGCGATCGTAATAGCATGTATACTGGCGGGAGCTGCATTTGTCGCTCTTGAGTTTATGGGCGTTATTGATCTGAACAGTGCGCGGAAGACGGAAGAAAAAAGTGAAACTGAACAGGATGGAAATAAAATAGCTGACGATGAGACAGAGCCTTGGCATATAGTGTTCAAGGGATATGCCTTCTCTGTGAATCCGGTAGGACTGGCAATCATACATGAGAGTGGCTGCCTTAATATAAGAAGCTGTGATGATTATCTGATACAGATCGATGTGGAGGATAAGACGATGGCGGATTTCTGGGACAACAGAGAGCAGCGCAAGAAAAATATTGAGGACGCAGGTTATGTGATGGAGCTGGAGCCTGAGAAGTTCGAGATACAGGGGAAGGAATATATCAGATACATAGCGAGTCTTGCAAATGAACGAGGTGCGAAGTTCGACAGATCATATTTTTATCAGCTTATATGTGATGCCGGGGAAGGGCAGCGTTTCTTTACTTCGATAAGATTTGATGAGATAGATATAGATGCGCTGAGCGGGTCGGAGAGAGCTGAGGTATATGAGAAGGCTGCCGATGAAGCTGTGGCCATTGTTGCGGGGGCCGTTCCCACAGATGAGACAAATGATATGACAGGCTCATACTGGCAGGAGGACGAAGCTATGGAGACGGGAGTGGTGGACAGTGTCGTGAATGGAGATACTACCGTGTCATATGAAATCCCTGAAAATTACAGCCTTCAGAATGAGGATTTGTCAGGTAAGACATACTATTCAGACGGTGATAAGATCACGGTTGTGACTTCGATCGTACCGTATAGTTGGATGACAGCATCTGATATGGCAGACAGAAAGACCGGGGCCGGAATATCAAAGGTAACAGAGGAAGGTCAGTGTGAGGTAAATGGTGTGACATTTTATTACTACACATATTCGACCTTATATATAAAGGACGGCAAGAGAAATATCACATACTATTTTAATGCATATGCTGATCTGAAGGATGGGAACATATATACAGTCAGCGGATTTGCCGATGATAATTCGGATGCCATGGACAGAGACACTTATTATAGTTTCATGAACATTACGGAGAAATAAGCACTATAGATTGCAAAAAAGTGACGAAAATCCCTATAATTCCGGTTTGCTACCCATAGTTGCCTGGTTGCAACCGATTACGGCTTGATAAAATATAGTGACATTCTCAATAATAAAGCCACTAGGTTTTAAGGAGGATTATTATATGAGGAACAGGAAAATGTTGATTGCAGGACTTATCACGGTGGTGATGGGAATTTCTATAGTTGGATGTGGAAATGATGGCAAATCCACCAGAGAGACGGAGTCAACAGAGCAGGTAACCGAAACGGGAATGGCAACGGAGGAGGAATCTGAGGCTGAGGATACAGGTGATACTGAATCTGATGATTCATATGCAGATGAAACCGATTACAGTGATGACAGTGAGGAATCCACAGAATTTACGATGCCTGTATATGAGGATTTCACATTGGCATCGGGACTCAGCGAGAATTACGCAGATCTTGACAATAGGTCATTTGTATATAATGGAAAGAAATTCACTTTAGGTGAGTCCACCTTGAAGGATCTTATAGATGGCGGAATACCATTTGAGCAGAATTCACTCAATAACAGTGGAAACAATGTAAATAAAAATTACGAAACTGACAGATACACAGCAGACATCAATGACTACGTAACGATGCAGTTTATGTTTGGCAATTTTACTGACAGTGAGCAGAAGGCAGAGGATTGCGTTCTCTCATATGTAAGATATTCACACCTTTTTGTGCCAAACCCGGATTATGATGCCAGCATGAATGCAGAGATCAGTGAGATGATGCTTGATGGTGCAAAGCAGGTGAACTTCTCATTTCCAACAACTATCACCAAGGATCAGTTGCTTGAAAAGTGCAGCGAGAATGCAGAAGTAGATGGCAAGATAGTCAAGTACAGTGTAGATTCTGAGGTTTATATGGGAAGCAGCGGCTATACATTTGAGTTTGACGATACAACAGGACAGCTCAAAGAGGTCAGAATAAGCTGGCTTCCGTAACTAAAAAGTAATCAGAATAAGAGCCAGAAGAAAAGCCGGATATCTCTATAAAATAGGGATACCCGGCTTGTGACTTTCTTACGGTTTCTCTCTTCCTCAACCATCTCTGATAGCATCTCTTTGACACCCTTCGATTTCTTGATGTTTTTGATCTCAAAATCTCCGAGAGTCTTGTCTGCTGAGCAGCATTTGATAGTTCCGAGACCGAACATTCTCTGACCGAGTGTACGGTTCAGTGATATATCTATGATCCTGTAGAGTCGAACTTCATCCTCCCTGATAATCTTTTTTTGATGTTATCATGGCTTGGAGTTGACAATTTCCCGATTCACAATTACTATAAACCCTGTGATTTCATAGTGAAAATCTGCTCGGATGCCGTCCTGAAAAGCATTCGATCAGGGGGAAATTCGGTGAGATTCCGGTGCAACCGCCATTACTGTGTTAAGACTTGTGTCTTTCAGTCAGAATGCCCGCAGATTTTATGAGATTTCCGGCCGCGTGACGGCGTCTGACAGACACAGACAGCCGGGATATGCGGAGTACCCGGATGCGGATGACACGACAGTTCATCTGTTAGCTTTTGGGCGTGGGAAAAGCAGAATACATATTCCCTGCTTTATAACCTACAATTAAATAAAGAAAGGAAAATAGGAGATGAAACGAATCAGGACATTGATGCTTTCATTCTTATTGGCATGCGCAGTTTTAGTGGCACCATTTGCTTCAAATGCAAGCTGGGGCTATGTTCAGGCTGCTGCCGCAGAGAGTGATGGCGAAGTTGATTACAGCACTGAGTACGTTGTGCTGTCTCTTGAGGGATTTACTCTTGGCCAGGGATTCTATATCGAGCCAGAGAGAATGTCCTACAAAGAGATCGGTGAAGTCTGGAAAGAGGAAGGCATAGACATCGACCTGTCTAAGCTTACCGTATCACAGGCAACTTACGCGTTTTTCAAGAAAGAGGGACTTGAAACAGAACCTTCAGGAACAGACAAATACAACAGTTCCAGTTATTATCTTGCCAACGTAAAGGGCATTGATAAGGGAGCTGCAAATGTTCCACAGGAGCTTAAGGATGCTTATCAGAAGAAGAATGGAAAGGCACTTGAGCTTAAGGACAAGACTGGAAAAGATCTTGGCCAGTTTGACTATTTCAGCATGTCTGGCTGGATGAACACAGTTGACAATATAATGGGAAATGTCGGCGCAGGAGAATATCAGGTAGATTCTGCAGCCGGAGTAGACAATACACACGTTATCCGTTGGCAGTTCACACTCGCAGATTATGGCGCAGATCTGGGATATGGCTACAATCCGGATAAGAATACATTTGACTCTGAGTATGCATACTATGAGACTCAGGACAAGACAGAGCTCTATGTGCTCTATGCAGAGCATGCAGATGAGATAGCTAAGGACGAGGCTCTACGTGAAGAGGTTCAGGCGGTCATGACAGATCTCACTGCAACTGCAGATGAGGTTCAGGCAGTTGAGAAGAAGATCAGGGGCGACAAGAGAAATACAGTATCTGTAACCATGAATTATTCTGCTCCTTACATGACTCTGGCTGATTCAGAGGGCAATGAGATTGAAGTTGGAGAGCCTGATGGCAGCAAGTATACCCTTGAGCTTGAGCCGGGTACATACCGTCTGTCAGCATATCAGAAGAGCGGTGACGAGAAGACAGATATGGGATCTATAGATCTCGTAGTCACAGACGATCCACAGCAGTCATACAGCATATACAGTATCACAGATATAGCATGTACAGGTTATGACACTGTAGATGGCAACAAAAAATATTGGAAGGAAGACGTTGACTATACCGTCACAGGTAAGGTTATGTCTCCTGACAATGTGGACAGACATGCAGAGTTTGTAAAGACCAGGGAGGGGTCAGATGGCGCCTGGGCAAAGTATGCAGGACTGTTCTACTATGCTGATATGGTGTCAGTGACATATGATCCGGTTGGAGATAGAGCAGATGACTATATCTCTAAGACTGTGTCAAACACACTTACATCCAACAGAAGCTACGGTTATTCAGTAGCCCTTGCAGCGGCAAAGACAGTAGAGTTCACAGTTCCAGAGGGAACTGAGCTCAGAGTTGGTACACTTTCAACATACTATATATATAAGGATGAGGCTGGCATCAAGATAGACAGCAAGGATGCCGGATATGACACATACAAGTATAAGCTTGGAAGTGGTATCACATATTACTACCGTGTAACTGGTGGAGAGGGAGTGACATACTGGAACTGGTTCTCCACAACCACAGATGCTGAGTACAAGGTAACAGCCGAGGATATGTACATCGGCGACAGCACATATGGCCCTGGCACAGTTGTACATGACATGTCAGCCAACAGCTCAGATGTCGCAGATATCTACATGACATCCAATGAGAAGGGCTATGTGTCAATGCAGAAGGGTGACAAGTATCACCTTGAGTGCTTCCGTAACTGGCAGGCTATAGAGGGTATCATGAATGCAAAATCAGCAGAGCCTGATTATCACTACACAGTTATCGATGAGAATGGTAACCCATCAAGTGATGTGATCAGCGTTGTACCTGGCGAGCATTCAGAGATAGCAGAGATCGAGGCAAAGTCAGAGGGAACAGCGATACTTCTCGTAACCTATGATGCAGAGATCAACAAGCCTGGTATGGGCGGTTCATTCTTCAGTGCGATCTGGCCTGAAAACACAGGTGTAGTCGTATTCACTGTAGGAAATGACGGCTCAGACATTCAGACAAATATGACATTAAATGCAGGACGCAACACAGAGACTGCTAAGACTGCTGTAGACAATCTGGATGCACAGATCGATGTTCTGTATTATCTTGAGGGAGCAGCCGGTGCAGAGTACACATTTACACCGGAGGATGGAGTGGCAGTATCAGTTCTTCATCCACAGATCACGGGAAACAAGCTTACATACAGTGGATTTACAACAGCAGATGTCAAGAAGAATGATGATGGAAGCTACACTGTAAGCGGTCTCACAGAGGGATCAAACATAATAAAGGTGACAAAGGACGGAGTTAGCACATATCAGGTAGTACGTGCAAAGGAAGTCCCGGTATCATACACATATAAGAACGCTGATGGTGACGAGATCTCAGCAGATGAACTCAGAGCCGGTGATACCATAGAGGTTTCATATGGTAAGCGTACAGAGGATGGCAAGAAGGCATACGACGGTCTGTATATTCCGGCCAACAAGCTTGCAGGAATTTACAACATGGCCGGAACTATAAAACTGTCAGATGGTGAGGGAAATGAATTCTCAGGAGCAAGCAACCAGTATGCATTTGCATCATATCCTGCTGCCCAGACAGTTACAGTCAAGATACCTCAGTATTTTGCAGGTGACGAGTACACGCTGAGCGGAGTTCTGTATGAGGGCGGATTTGGTTCGCCATACGGTTCACACAGAGAGGTCCGCCATGCAACAGGAAAGCCTGTACAGATGGCAGCAAGCGTACGTGTGGCATACCTTGGAAGTCTCCCGGATATGTCATTTAAGCTGGCAAAGACAGACTTTGTCCAGGTAAAGCTTGATGTAGTGGATGGTGCTACAAACGAAGCAGTAGAAGGATATAAGGTAAACATAAAGGATACTGAAGGAAATGCCGTAACAGTAAATGACGGCAGCTTCAATGGTCTTGCAGGCAGACAGTACAATTACACTATGAAGTGTGCCGGATACATGTATGCCGAGGGAACATTTGAGATCCCGGAGGATACTTCCGGCGAGATGTCACAGACCATCAGCCTCACAGCGTCAAGTGCAACTGCTTGGGATGGCGAGAGCAAGACCGAGCCTGAACAGGTTGACGGAGTATACCAGATCAGCACAGGTGCAGAGCTGTACTGGTTTGAAAATGAGGTAAATGTCAATAAGAAGGTCGACATAAATGCAGTGCTCACAGCGGATATCAACCTTGCAGGATATAGCTGGACACCAATAGGTACATCGGGTGCCATATACATGGGTTCATTTGACGGCCAGGGACATACTATCAGCAATCTGTATCAGAATGATATAGGCTACTCAGGAATATTTGGACAGGCGGGTGCAAGGATCAGCAGCCTCACAGTAGAGGGAACTATCATCATGAGCACCAAGACTGCAGCAGGAGCGGTTGTGGGATACCTGTATCAGGGAACCACAGATGCACCGGCAAGAGTAGCAGGTTGTACATCTAAAGTAAATATCACTTACACAGGCACAAATACATCAGCTTCGATAGGTGGTCTGGTAGGATACTGTAACACGAACAAAATAAGCAACACAGTGATTGAGAACTGTGTAAATCATGGAACTATTAAGGCAGAAAACGGTGGTACCGTCGGCGGAATCATAGGATCTATGAGCAGCCGAAATATCTGCGTACAGAATTCGACAAACTATGGTGACATCACAGCCAAGACAAATGTTGGTGGAATACTCGGAAGCCACAATGAATACTATCCACAGGATCCTGGATGCAAGATCATTTCATGCTACAATGCAGGAACGATCACAGGCCAGACAAATGCAGGCGGTATTGCAGGTGTTTTCAAGGGTAATACGTCAAATGACGCAGGCGTGGAGATCACAGACTGCTACAGCGCAGGAACTGTAAATGGCAGCGACACAGCCACAACAGGCGTATTTGCAGGCTATTCAGAGGATCTGACAATATCAGGATCTGCATATTCATGCACAGCCGCAGCAGATGAGAGCATCACAGAGGATCAGGCTTCATATGTATCGGCTGCTAATATAGAGGCAGTCAAGAAGCTCACAGTTGACACAGTTACCAAGATCAATGACGGAGAGGCCATCTTGAACGTGGCACCTGCAGCAGAGATCATGGCAAATGTTCCTCTGACAGCAGAAGATGGAGAATTTGTAGAGACATACAAGAAGGTAAGAACTGTAATTGACGGAGTTACTATCTTCAACATAGGTGTATATGACTACACAGCAAGTGCAGCCGGAATAAATGGTGCATCAAAGGATGGAGTTATCCTTGAGAACACAAAGGTTGAGGCAGCTTCCGCGGTTGACGCTGTAAAGCGTGCACTGGATAATGCCGGAATAGCCTACGATATTCAGGAGTCAGCTTATGGCCCATATATCGTATCTGTAAACGGACTTGCATCAGTTGCTGACTACTCAATGTCAGGATGGATGCTGTCATACAACGGAGACGACTTTGACAACGGTGGGCTTGGTTCACTGGATGCAAAGGATAACGACACTATCGAGCTTCACTATGAGCTCACAGGAGCAGATGTAGCAGCATCATTCTCAGGACTTCCTACATTTGAGTCCATGACAATAGATGGAACAGAGATAACATTTACCACAGAGACAGAAACCGATGAGAATTGGAATTCTATCTACACATACAAGGCAAATGGAGAGGTTCTGAATGGAACAGGAACAAAGGCTGATCCATTTGAGGTCGGTGTTGTATTGCCGGAGAGCGCAGATCTTGTAAAGCTTGACATGACATACAAGACAACTGCGGATGGCCATTATGTTGTGGTTGACGGACTTTCAGCCAAGATCAACCTGACAAATGATGTTGTGTGCAGGATCACATCAAGAGGTGGAAGAACTGCATGGTACAAGATCATGGCAGTGACAGCACTCACTGAGGACAATACAAAGCTTGAGATAGCAGACGCAGAGTACACTGGAGAGGAGCTCACACCGGAAGTTACCGTATATGTAAATGACAAGAAGCTTGATCCAAGCAGCTATGAGGTTACATACAGTGATAACGTAAATGCCGGAAAGGGTACTTGTACAGTAAAGGGAACTGGTAAGTTCTCTGGTACAATTCAGGGCGAGTTCGAGATAAAGAAGTCTACAAAGACGATAACTACAGAAAAGACTGAGATCGAGGTTCTTGAAAATGCAGAGCCATTTGATCTCAAGGTTACAGGACAGGGTACACTTACATTTGCATCATCTGCACCAGAGGTGGCAGAGGTAGATCCTGAGACAGGACGTGTGACAGTCAAGGCTGTCGGTGAGACTGAGATCACAGTTTCATCTGAGGGAACAGAGAACTACGAGGCTGGACAGATCGTTATCAAGATAACAGTCAAGGAGGTTCCTGTAGAGCCAGAGGAGCCGGATACAAAGGTTACACTCACAAAGGACAACACAGTTATAGAAGTTGCAGATGTGACATATACAGGCAAGGCACAGAAGCCTGAGGTTACAGTAACAGTTGACGGTAAGAAACTTGAGGCGGCTGATTATACAGCATCGTATGCAAATAACGTGAACGCCGGAACAGCCAAGGTAACTATAACAGGTAAGAACGATTATACAGGCAGTGTTGAGCAGACCTTCAAGATCAATAAGGCAGACCAGACAGTGACAGGCAACACATTATATGTATACAACAGATATATAACCGTTAAGGCTGCTGGTAAGGGAACTGTAACTTACTCATCAACAAACAAGAATATTGCGATAGTAAACAGCAAGTCAGGTCTTGTGAGAACCAAGAAGCCGGGCAGAGTACAGATAAAGATCACTGTCTCAGGCAACAGCAATTACAACAAGGCAAGCGGAATCGTAACTCTGATAGTTACCCCTGCAAAGTCATCAATAACAAAGCTTGCATCAAACAGCAGCAGAAGTCTTAAGGTGACCTACAAGAAGGTAAGCGGTGCTACCGGATATCAGATAACATATGCTACAAACAAGAACTTTAAGTCTGCAAAGACAAAGTATGTGAGCGCAAAGTATGGCAGTGCAACTATCAAGAATCTAGCAAAGAACAAGAGATACTATGTGAGAGTAAGAGCTTACAAGACAATAAATGGCAAGAGATACATGGGACTTGGCAGCTCAGTGAAGTCTGTCAAAGTAAAATAATTCTCAGGCCATAGAAACGCAGAGATGATCCGGAGGAAAGAGGTATGGAGAACAAGAGAGCTGGCTATACACGTGAAGAATGTTGTCAGATGCTTCTGGACGCATATATTTCACTTGGAAGATATCCGAAAAAGTCAGACTTTACACCGGAGCAGGTTGGCTGGATAAAATCCTACCTTGGGCCATGGCCGAGAGCCCTTGAGGCCTGTGGCATTCTTCCTGACCGGTCTGCGGAGCGGGCTGAGGCAAAGAAGCATAAGCGCATAGCTTCCAAGAGGAAGATGACCCAGTACAAGCTTGCGAAGCAGAACGGGAAAACTGAATAAAAAATTTTAAACCACAGGTTTACTTTTAACCTGTGGTTTATTTGTGTTATAGTATCTGTAGATTCCTTCTGACATATTTTATTATTAGTGTTCGGGATATTGACCCAGTTATAAGACTATTGGAGATATTGGTAGTCAGATAGTTTATAGCATTTACAATGGGAGGTATCATTTATGACACAGAACAATTTTCCAATGATCGATCTTTGCGCAACAGGCAAGAGGATCAAAGAAGTGAGAGAGCAGAAAGGAATCACCGTAAAAGCATTGCAGGCATTTCTCGGGTTCAATGAACCTGTATCGATCTACAAGTGGCAGAGGGGCGAATGCCTTCCTACATTTGACAACATGTATGCAATGGCCTGCCTATTCGGGGTAGGGATTGACGACCTTCTGGTGGGAAACCGCCAGGAGGTTGTTTTTGTTTGCGCGCCATGGCGCGCTCTAACGGGTGTCATTTATCTCTGGGGACGGACCTCCGTCCCCATTAAATATTTGATTAATGGTGGTAGTGTGTTACAATTATATTTATATGTAAGTATAAACTTGAGCTGATCTGGGACCGGAATAATGTACGTGAGATGGGGGATTCGGTATGAAGAATGCAAGCAAGAGGCAGTATATACTGACGCTGATAGTGAGTTTTGTGGCGATTGTGGTACTGTCGTTATGTACGATCATGACATTTTATAGGAAGTCAGTGAATGATACTCTTGCTTTGGCGGCAGAGACTGTTAAGCAGGAGCAGGAATATATGAATTCGTATCTGAATCGAGCTGTGGATGCGGTGGAAGTTACGAAGATCACTGTGGAGCATATGATGAGAGAAGGCCAGTCGGGGCAGGATATACTGAACTTTCTCACGAATGAATCAGATTATTATCTCCAGGATATAGATGCGGCGTTCACAGGTGTATATGGCTTTATAAACGGCGAATATCTTGATGGCACAGACTGGGTTCCCAACGATGATTATGTTCCTCAGGAGCGGGCATGGTACAAGGCAGCAGTGGCGGCAGACGGCCAGCCAACCCTGGGCCAGCCGTACATCGATGCGCAGACAGGTGATATTCTGATGTCAGTCAGCCAGTTACTCTATGATGGTGTGAGCGTAATATCTCTGGATGTAACTCTGGATCAAATACAGGCTGAGACGGAAAAAATCAAATTAAATGGTCAGGGATATGCATTCGTCTGCGACAAGTCAGGCTTGGTGATAACCCATTCAGACAAGAAAGATGTAGGACAGGACTACACTCAGAGTGAAATGTCTGCACTCATGAAGGGCATAACGAACAATGACGGCGAACCATTTCAAGCGGTTGTTGATGACAAGAAGGTGACGGTTTTCAGCTGTTCCATAGTTGATGAATGGTATGTGGTCATGGTCATCACAAATGAGAAGCTGTACCACGGAATAAGAAACCTGATAGGCTACGATATAGGCGTTGGAATAGTTTTATATATAATTATAGTGTTCTTCTGTACCAGATCCAAGAATAGTACGGATGCAATCATGAGCCAGCTCGATGAGACAAATAACGAACTCACAGACCTGAATAATATGGTCATGCAGGCATTTGCCAAGACGATAGATGCAAAGGACAAATACACAAAAGGCCACTCCGTGCGTGTTGCCAGATACAGCCGTGAGCTGGTGAAGCGGATGGGCGGAACAATCAGGGAGCAGGACGAGATATATCAGATAGCACTGCTTCATGATATGGGCAAGATACGTATTCCTGACAACATAATCAACAAGCCGGGAAGACTTACGGATGAAGAGTTCTCCATGATAAAGCTTCACTGTGTAAATGGATACCATATTCTCAAGAATATAAATGCATTTCCGGAGCTGGCGGTGGGCGCAAAGTATCACCATGAGAGGTACGATGGAACAGGATATCCAAGTGGGCTGAAGGGAGAAAATATACCAAGGTGTGCAAGAATCATAGCGGTGGCAGACAGCTATGATGCCATGACATCCAACCGAAGCTACAGATACGCCCTGCCACAGAAGATAGTGCGCGATGAGATGGAGAAGGGCAAGGGCAGTCAGTTTGATCCGGACATTGCAGAAGTCATGCTCAGTATGATTGATGAGGATGAAGACTACAACATGAGACAGGTCGAGAAGATGGTCAGCAATATCCTCGTTGTAGATGACGAGAAGATAAATATCAGACTTATAGAGAATATCTGCAAAAACGAGCCCCTCTACAAGGTCATTGCGGCTGAGAGCGGAAAGCAGGCCATAGACATAGTGGGAAATCAGCAGATAGACCTGGTATTGCTCGATATCGAGATGCCAGACATGGATGGATTCCAGACGCTGGAAGAGATACGAAAGATCACAGACGTACCGGTCATATTCGTAACAGCTTATAAGGATTATAAGCTGATAGAGAGAGCGAGACAGATGGGGGTTGAGGATTATATTACGAAGCCGTTTCTTCCAATAGTTTTCCTTGAGACCTTGTACGGAGTTATCGGTTAAATACAGATGGGGGGACACTTTGGGGAAGATAGTAAATGAGAAATCAGATAAAAAAAGTTCAAAGGCTGTACCTTGGAAGAAGATGCTCAACAATGATACGGACATGCAGCTGCTTCTATTTAATATAATTACAGGTGGAGGCACCGTTGGCGGGATCATCAGCTTTATAGCGAGCCTGATCATCAAAACTCCACTTATACAAGATGTTGCCATATTGACCGCGTTGGCTGTGCTCGGCATATGCATTTACCTTGCAAATGCAAAAAAGATGGTGAGACAGAGTGCTATAGTGATCGTTTTTGTTATAACTTTGGTGGCATTTCCGATGATGTTCTTCACCTCGGGCGGAGCGTACAGCGGTATGGGTTTCTGGTTTGGCTTAGGCATGATATTCTCATTCCTTCTGATAGATGGCATGTTTTGCTATGTCATGCTGGCTGTCCAGATCATAATGGTGGTTGCATGTTACATAGTCTCGTATAAATACCCAGAACTGGTGATCCCATTGGCAAATGAGAGAAGTGTGTATGTAGACATGCTCCAGAGCCTTATAATATTCGGCATAGTTATCGGATCCATAGTGAGATTCCAGAATGCCGTATACAAGTGTAAACTAGAGGAGATAGAGCAGATAAATGAGGAGCTTACCAGGGCGAAGGATGATGCTGATGTGGCGAACCATGCCAAATCCGAGTTCCTTGCGCATATGTCCCATGAGATCAGGACTCCGCTAAATACCATAGTGGGGATGAATGAGATAATAATGAGAGAGACACACGAGGAACAAACCATGAAATGTGCCAGGGATATACAGAGCTCAAGTGATATCCTGGTAGATCTGGTTAGGGATGTGCTGGATTTCTCCATGATAGAATCGGGCAGGATGGAGATAGTCAATGAGGAATATCATTTCAGCCAGCTGCTCAGCAATGTGTTGTCTGTTATGGAGTCCAGAGCAAGACAGAAGAATCTGGAGCTTGATGCCGAGGTTCAGGAGATTTTGTACAATGATCTGAAAGGCGATTCCGCCAGAATATGCCGGATCCTGATAAATCTTATTGGAAATGCTGTGAAGTATACGAAGAAAGGTTCGATCATAGTGACCGTCCATATGGAGGATCATGGTGCAGATCCCCATAATGTGGAACTGGTCATGGCTGTTCGTGATACTGGAATCGGAATAAAAGAGGAAGATCAGGAGAGACTTTTCAAAGATTTTGAGCGGCTTGATCTGTCGAATAACCGATCTATAGAGGGGACAGGACTTGGACTGGCCATCACATATCACCTTGTGGAAATGATGGGTGGAAGTATAACCTGCCATAGTAAGTATGGACATGGGACTACATTTGTGGTAAAAATCAGCCAGGAACGTCTGTCCGATGAGAGAATAGGCGATTTTAAGGACAGGCACAGACAGTATATGAAGGAGAGAAAGACGTATAAGAGCAAATTGTGTGCCCCGGATGTCAGTGTTCTTGTTGTGGATGACAATGTCATGAATCTGAAAGTTATCAAGATGATGCTTAAGCCTACACGTATGAAGGTTTCGACCTGTGCCAGCGGTGCCGAGTGTCTGGAGCTTATAAAAAAGTACAGGTATGATATCATCCTTATGGATCACATGATGCCTGAGATGGATGGCATGGAGACATTTCACCGTGCTATGCTCATGCGCGACAGCCTGTGTGGCAGGAGTACATATATAGTCATGACTGCAAATGCTGTCATGGGTGCAAGAGAGATGTATCTGGCGGAAGGATTTAAGGATTATATCAGCAAGCCGGTGCAGCCGGAGGTGCTGGAAGATATCCTGATGAGATATATACCTGAGGATAAGCTGGTGGATCCGGCGGTATGTGATGAAGATCGGGAAAGCCCAACAATGGGTGCCGGAACCGTAGACGAAAAAACAGATGTTATGGGAAAACAGGATTCAGACATATCTTGTAAAGAAGTTCACATTGACCACGAGAAAGGTCTTACATACTGCGGGGGCAGTGAAGACTTTTTGAAAGAAATCATATCAATGTATGCAGCTGACGACAAGCGCACAGAGATACAGAAGGCTTATGATGAAAAAGATTGGGACGGCTACAGGATATTGATACATACGGTAAAAAGTACATCCAGAACGATCGGAGCCATGGAACTGGGCGATGAGGCGCAGGAGCTGGAGAATGCGGTTAAAGAACTTGGTGTGGATATGATCTGCAAGATGCATGAGAGTGTGATGGCTTATTACTCGGCTGTACTTGACTGGTGCCGTGCGACAACCGCTCAGTAGGCCCGATATTTTCACAAGACGATAGAATGTAGAACATAGTGCACATATGCAATATTGCAATATGCACAAAAACAGATTACTAATACATGAATACTTGACATTTTCCCATATAATAATACGTCATTATGATATACAATATTGTATTATTTGAAAAATGGGGGAGATCAGGCAATTGTTAAGCAGACAGATCCGGCATCCATACATGAGAATGATGTCATATCATTTTATTCATCGGATCCGGCTCTTTCTGGTGCAGTAAATACACATAGAGTTGTCTCGATAGAGACGGATGATAATAATTACAGGTATATTACAAAAGGCGATGCCAATAATGTGGTGGACCGTTACGATGTGGACTCAAGAGATCTGCTTGGCAAGGTGGTGTGGTCATCACTCATACTTGGCAAGATAGTGAGGCTTGTGTCCAACCCACTTATATTTGTACCCATAATTCTTGTTCCGCTTGCCATTATACTCATAGCCAACCTCGTAAAGACTGTATCCTATGCAAGAAAGATAGCAAAGGATGAGGAGGAAGCAGCTATAAAAGAGGCGATCCAGTATATACGGGAGAAGAATCTCAGAGAAACAGATGACACGACAGAATCCAATGAGAATTCAGAGAGAAAGTCGGAATAGTGGGCCTATAGAAAAAAGCACACAAGATTTTGAAATCTTGTGTGCTTTTTTGATATTCGCAAAGAAAAGTGAAAATGTTCCATTCCTTTGCGAGTAAAAGCTGCTGAAGCAAGTCCTGGTATGTGTCGATAATCAAAAATTACAGCGAATTCACCCTGCCCATGAACAGGATCATGCCAGTGCTCTGATCTTCAATCACATACACAAATGGCTTGTCCACAATAAAGTTATATGTTTCCTCACTTGGCATCATTGCTGTTTCCTTGATCATGATGTCTGTCTCTGCTGCGGCCTTGGTTCCGTTCTCGTCCACGATCACCTTTGCTTTGTGGTTGACTGATGAAACGGCTATGCCATCGGCGATCTTGGAGAAGTCAGCACTCTCCGAATATGCCGACTGGATTCCCATGTTTTTCAGAATGTCGTCAAGACCGTCGATACTCTGCTCATCTGTGAATTTTGGGAGCTGGAGGGTATCAATCTCTACGTTGCTGGCATCATCCAGAGAGTCGATGAGTTTCTGTTTTTCTTCGTTGCTTAGTTTGTCAAAGAGTTTATTTATGTCTCCGTCATCGGCGGTTGGCATGAACACCTTCATGACAACATTGTCGCCGTCGTATGGAAGTGTGATTCCCTTGATCTCGCCGTTGTCCATGTATGCGAAGTGCTCACCGTAGAGATGCATCATATCAACAACGCTTTCCTTATCGGTTCCGTAGAAACTGCTCTGAAAAGTTTTATCCTCGGTAAAAGGAGTATCCCATTTTCCTTCGAAATAAACTGCGTTTATGAGCATCATCACGGTTCCGCCAGGAATCTCCTTTAAGATTTCAGGGATCATCTTGTTGGTGTTGTCACTCACCCAGTTGTTGACATTTTGAACAACCTTGTCTGCCTGACCATCGAAGTCGGCCTCGTAGATTTCACCGGAGTAATAATCCTTGGCAGGTGTAAGAAAGTCGGAATTTATATTGGCCGCCCAAGTCGTTCCCTTGTTCATCCATACTGAATTTGCTGTGTTGACAAATGTATTCTGAGACCAGTCCTTTGACAGATATGCCTTCATCTCATCGTTCCACTTATCAAGATCTGTTATGCCGAGAGCGTTTTCTAGCTCATTTTTTGTTGTACCGCCGGCACCTACATCCAGCATGGACAGTGCACTTGCAATGCTGTAAGGCGAGTAAAATATGTTCTCGTCAGCTGGAAGTGCAGAATACATATTCATAGAGAATTCATTGATTCCGTTCTTTAGCTGGTCAAATGATGTTATATCCGTTTTGACCGAAGTCACAGTGATGTTGTCAGTGAGGGAAGTGACCGACGAATCAGTTTTGGTGTGACCGGGATTATTCCCCGGTGTATTTGTGCCGCAGCCGGCAAGACCTGCACACATACAGGCGCTGAGTAGTAATGCTGTCATTCGTTTTTTCATAGTTGAAACCTCCTTATTGTAAAGCCCATCGTATCGTCCCGATGATTTATTGTAACTGGTATATCGTCAACTCTCAATATATATACGAGTAGCAAGAGTTTTTTTATGGACTTTTTTCAACAAATTTTTATATGAGAGGTTTTTATATTAGATTCGTGAGACAGTGAACAATGAACTTGGAAAATGTACGGATTAGATATATATTAGACACAGAGGCTCAATCAGCTTTTATAATCAGTTTTCATACGGAGGAAATACGATGGCACTTATAAAAGGAGATGATAGGGTTGACAAAGGAAGAATGGTACGCCCGGCTTTTTGAGCGTCTGGGAAGGTCGAAATTTCGCAGTGGATTTCATTTGACACAGAAAGATATCGACTATATACATGAAAAGGGGCTGGATACCATAAGACAGCATGCACGGGATTTCATAGCGCAGAGGGAAGCTCCGGCATTCATACCAAATGACGGAAAGCAGACTCCCATGCGGGGACATCCGGTATTTGTGGCACAGCATGCGACGGCTACATGCTGCCGGGAATGCATACGTAAGTGGCATACATTTGCCCCGGGAGTGGAGCTTGGTCCAAGACAGCAGGAGTATCTGGTGGATGTTATCATGACCTGGATAGAGAGGGAGCTTGAAGCAGCCGGGGATAAAATAATTTTATACCAGCGGTGTAATGACAAATAATTATATTTGTGGTAGAGTACAGTTTAGGTGGTCAAATAAAAGAAGAAAATCAGGACACACCAATAAAAAATGACTTAGGAAAAGGAACCCGGAAGGGTAGTCAGGAAAGGAAAGAATCATGTTAAGTATAGTTTTCGCTAAATACATAACCCGAGAGTTTAATAGTGATGTGGCAGGGAATACTTTACATACAGATGATAAGCTGCGTGAACATATGTACTCATATGGTACAGGGCGAGAGCGTACGGAACATGATCATACAAATATGCTGACCTGAATGATCTGAGCAAATACATAACAGATCAGATAGGTTTCGATAGACTGAGATCAGCCAGATCTATCAGCATTTATAGATTGGAATCATGATGTACGAAAAAGCGTCCATCCATGTGAGTATTATAGAAGTATTCATGTGGATGGGCGTTTTTTGCGTGTTTTTTAACTCGTCTTTGTGAAGAAGAAATCTGTCACAATTGTAGCAATGCAGATGAGATGAGAATTTTGGGAGGGAAGTATTATGTGTAATGTACCAACAATTGACATGACAGGAACAGGCAGAAATATTGTGAAGCTTAGACAGAATGCAGGTTTTTCTGTAAAGGATCTGCAGGATATATTTGGATTTGCCACTCCAAATGCGATATACAAGTGGCAGAAGGGTATGGCTATGCCAACCGTAGACAACCTGATCATTCTGGCCGCCATCTTTGGTGTAACAGTGGATGATATCATTGCAGTAAACATCTGCTCGACAGTTGGAATCAGTGCGTAGCATAAAAATTTACATATTCATGTATATAAAGGCGGACAGCGGTAACTACGTTGCCCGCCTCTTTTATATCCTGTATGGGGTCAGGCACCTCCGTCCCCATAAGGGGTGAAAATTGGGGGTTGACTTGGAGTGAGCTCCAAGTGATATATTCAATGTAACATATAGGTATTGTGTGAGTGCATATAGCTATAAATAGAAAGGTTTTCTTGAAATTAGGAAAGAGGTGGCAATATGACTATCAAAGAGGTAAGTGAAAAGTTTGATATCACCGCTGATACGCTCAGGTATTACGAGAGGGTCGGGCTTATCCCTCCTGTAGCGAGAAATGCCAGTGGCAACAGAGATTATCAGGAAAAGGATGTCGATTGGGTTGAACACACTGTATGCATGAGAAATGCTGGTGTTCCGATAGAGGCGCTTATTGAATATGTAAAACTGTTCCAGATGGGAGATGCTACATTTGGCGCGAGGCTGGATCTCCTTAAGGAGCAGTATGAGAAACTTGAGGAGCAGAGAAAACAGATTGAAGCCACCATGGATAGATTACATTACAAGATATCCAAATATGAGGAGGCCGTGAAGACCGGCAAGCTTGTATGGGACGGGAAAATTACCGATGGCGAATGCACTATGTAAAAACAGGAGGATAAAGAAAAAATGTATATTGAAAATATCAACGGACCACAGGATGTAAAGAAACTGACAGTAGACGAGATGGGAACACTTGCAGACGAGATGAGACATGCACTTCTCATCAGAGCCAGCAAGCACGGCGGACATTTTGGACCGAACTTTGGTATGGTTGAGGCAACCATAGCACTTCACTATGTATTTGAGTCACCTAAGGATAAGATTGTGTATGACGTGTCACACCAGAGCTATCCGCACAAGATGCTTACTGGAAGAAAGGATGCATACCTCTATGAGGAGCACTATGATGATGTGACTGGTTACAGCAACCCGCATGAGAGCGAGCACGATTTCTTCACGGTTGGACATACCTCAACATCCATCAGTCTGGCTGCAGGTCTTGCAAAGGCAAGGGACCTTCAGGGCGCAGAGGAAAATGTGATAGCGGTGATAGGTGATGGCTCCCTGTCAGGAGGAGAGGCCCTTGAAGGCTTGGACTACGCTAAAGAACTGGATGGCAACCTCATCATAGTTGTAAATGACAACGATATGTCCATAGCTGAGAACCACGGAGGACTCTATACAAATCTCAAATTACTCAGAGATACTAAGGGAACAGCAGAGTGCAATCTGTTCCGCGCCATGGGACTTGATTATTATTACGTGCACGAAGGCAATGATGTGGCAGCCCTCATAGACACATTCCAGAAGGTAAAAGATTCAAAGAAGCCTGTTGTGGTCCACATCAGAACCCTCAAGGGAAAGGGTTATGCACCAGCCGAGGAGCACAAGGAGCAGTGGCACTACAGCGGACCGTTTGACATAGAGACAGGAAGATCGTTATTTGAAGGTGACGAGGAGGACTACTCAAGCGTGTCCTGTGATTACCTGCTTGACAAGATGAAGAAGGATCCAAAGGTCGTTGCCATCACAGCGGGAACACCGACAGTTATAGGATTTACAGAGGATAAGAGACGTGAGGCCGGAAAGCAGTTTGTTGACGTGGGAATCGCAGAGGAGACAGCGGTGGCACTTGCATCAGGAATTGCAGCAGGCGGCGGAAAGCCAGTGTTCGGTGTGTATAGCTCATTTGTGCAGAGAACATTTGACCAGATATCCCAGGATCTCTGTATCAACAACAATGCAGCCACTATAGTGACATTTGCAGGGTCTGTATATGGAATGAACGATGTGACACATCTGGGCTTTCAGGATATCCCGATGCTTTCAAATATCCCGAATCTTGTATATCTTGCTCCGACAACAAAGGAAGAGTATATTGCCATGCTTGACTGGAGCATAGAGCAGAATGAGCATCCGGTGGCCATCAAGCTTCCAGGTGGTGCGATGGTAAGTGGAAGACCTGTTACGAAGAACTTTGGAGATCTGAATAAATATGAGGTGACACAGAAGGGAAGCAAGGTTGCCCTACTCGGCCTTGGAACCTTCTACAGTCTGGCAAATGCCGTTGCAGACGAGATGAAGAGTGAGCTTGGAATAGATGCCACTGTCATCAATCCTTACTATATCACAGGGCTTGACGAGGAGCTTCTCGAAAGCCTCAAGGCAGATCACTCGGTTGTCGTCACCATCGAGGATGGTATACTGGACGGCGGATTCGGCGAGAAGATTGCAAGATTCTATGGTGATTCGGATATGAAGGTACTGAATTATGGTCTTAAGAAGGAATTCCTTGACAGGTACGATGTCGAAGAGGTTCTTAAGGATAATCGTCTTGATGCGGAGATGATCGCAGAGGACGTTAAGGGATTGTTGTAAAGTATATGATTATCTATGATAGATATGTTTATATGAATAATTTAGTAGTAGAAATATAGAACAGACATAAAATGCCCCATATAATTCTGAAATTATTTATTCCCAGAAATTATATGGGGATATTTTATTCAAATGTCTGATCATGATATGATGCCGAGTTCTGTCAGAATTGATATGGCTCCTTCGGCGGTGTCTTTGTCAAAGCCGAGAGCCTTAATGCAATCTTAATACAGCACACCGGATCATTACACCGTTTTTTTATATTTCATGATATACTCTTTGTAAACAAACAAAAATAGGAGAAGTATATATGTCTGAAATTATACATAGAAAAAAGCGACTGTCATCCTTTAAGCTGATCGTTTTGGGCTTTGCCGGGGTTATTCTGCTCGGAGCACTGATATTGATGCTGCCGTTTTCATCGACTGCCGGAGTTGTTACGCCGTTTCACG